>Ga0302134_10000462_pt1 | contig 17466 bp, 13 predicted proteins | sample CB9_SCM_MG_FD_203123 | JGI IMG/M metagenome (GOLD analysis project Ga0302134, IMG submission 203123) | Marine microbial communities from Western Arctic Ocean, Canada - CB9_SCM | ecosystem: Environmental > Aquatic > Marine > Oceanic | place: Canada: Western Arctic Ocean | collected 2017-09-19
GTACCGACGTTACTGGGCAGCTGGTTTTGCGACGTTCACCGGTTTCAACATGCAGATGCTGATCCGTGGTTGGATGATGTACGAACTTACGCAATCGCCGCTGATGGTCACAATGGTGACCGCTGCGATGATGATGCCGATGCTGTTTCTTTCGCTACTAGGCGGTGCATTGGCAGATCGCGTCGATCGTAAGAAAATCACGATAGCGTCAGACATCACCCTGCTCGGCAGCTTTGCTGCGTTGTTCGCCATTTCAGCAGCCGGAATCATGGCGCCCTGGCACATCCTCGCAATATCAGTAGTGAACGGAATTGCCTTTTCTATGGCGGTTTCGGCACGACAAGCGATGATCTCAGGACTCGTACACCGTGAACAGATGCGCACAGCCGTAGGACTTTCGGCAACAACTTACAACTCGGCTCAAATTCTTGGCCCCGCCATCGGCGGCGTCATGCTGCCTCTTGTTGGCCCAACATGGGCACTGGGAGTCAGTGCCATCGTTGTCGTTCCGGCAATTATTCTTTACTCAACTCTGAAACCGGTTCACCACACGAGCGTCAACGACGCCAAAGGATCGGTTGTCGAAAACGTCAAAGCCGGTTTGGCATATGCATTTAAGAATTCGACTCTTCGATTCCTAATGCTTGGTGCGATGGTGATGATCCTAACTGTTGGACCGTTCCAATCGCTTATGCCGGTATTCGCTGAAGAAGTACTGAACGTTGGAGCCGGAGGACTCGGTGTCCTCATGCTCGCAGCAGGTATCGGAGCGCTGGCTGGATCGATCACGGTTGTAACGATCGGCGAAAGTGTCAAACACCAGAAACTGGAACTAATCTTCGGTCTTATGGCGGCGGCTTCTCTTACGGCGTTCGCTCTTTCACCATGGTTCGCACTTTCCATTCTGCTGGTCAGCATCACCGCATTCGCAACAACTAGCTTCATGGTTGTGAACATGACTGTCGTGCAAATTACGTGCCCCGACTACATTCGTGGACGCGTCGTGAGCGTGCGATTCCTTGTGATCGGACTCATGCCGTTCGGAGCACTCTCGATGGGATGGATGGCCGAATCCCTCAGTGCACCTACTGCAGTAGCGATCATCGCCGGTGTTGGTGCAGTTGGATTCGCACTAGTGCAGATCGCATCACGAATGTTTACTAAAAACGAAGTCGAAGCGCACTAACCACTTAACTAACGGGATAGTATTTCTGCCTGTAACGATGCCACTTAGCTAGAAACCACGAGGCAACTCCGATTGAAAATCACCTCTATTAGTGCGGTTTACCCGAAGTACAAGCACACTGTGCCTTCATGGCGCACGCATCTCTGGCAAATCGTAGTTCGAGTTGAAACCGATACTGGTCAAACTGGTTGGGGTTACGGCGGCGGCGGTAAGGCTGCTGTCGAGATCGTCAACGGACATTTCGCAGAGATACTCGTCGGCAAGTCGGTCGATTCGGTAGCTGACATTTCCGACATTTGGGATTTTCTCTACACTGCGTCGATTCCGTATGGTCGAAAAGGCGTTGCGATCATGGCTCTTAGCGGAGTCGATCTTGCGCTGTTCGATGCACTAGGCAAGGCTGAATACAAGCCAGTCGCCAGGTTAATAAGCGATTCTGTAAGACGCCAGACGCGCTGCTACGCCACCGGACCTGACACCGATTACTACGCTGAGCTTGGTTATACAGCCCAGAAGATGCCTCACCGCTGGACGGGTGACGAATCGATCGAACAAGCAGTAGCTGTCGCTGAGAAGACTCGTGAGGCGCTCGGGTCGGATGCCGAAGTAATGTTCGATGTCTACATGTCGTGGGACTCTGAAGCGACGCTCAAGATGCACGACGCTCTGAACCACGTCGGCATCCACTGGTACGAAGATGTACTAACTCCAGATGATCTTCGAGAAATTGGAAATCTTCGACGCAAAATACGACCGGTCAATATGGCTGGTGGCGAGCACGAGTTCACAGCCCACGGTTTCGCAGATATCGCTAGATTTCAGGCGTACGACATCTGGCAACCCGACATCACTTGGTGCGGAGGCATTACTGCCGGTATGCGAATCGTCGAAATGGCAAAGGCAGCGAAGGCTGAAGTTGTCCCACATCGCGGCGGCGAGCCGTGGGGACTGCATTTGATAGCGGCTACCGAATGCGCTGATTTCGCAGAGTTGTTGCCGGGCGTAAGAGGCGGCGGAACTGACGACCTATGGAAAGGTGCACCGGGTGCAATCAACGGCTACATCAGCATCCGTGAGAACCCCGGATTCGGACTCGAACCGAACGAGGCGATGCTCTAGGCAGTCTGTTCTGAAAGTTAACAAAAGAAGCCGATCACTCGTATCCCTACTGGAACCAAGTGATCGGCTTCTATTTATTTAATGCGAAGTTCGATTAAGAACGATCTATTTCAGTGCTCGGGCGATTTTTTCACATGCCTGCATGTAGATCGTTGCGTCGACATTGATCGACAGGTACTGAACACCGAGATCGATGAGCCACTTACCCATCTCAACATCCTTGGCGTAAGAACCGATCACCCTGCCCTGCGCTCGAGCCTTTGACGCAGCTTCTTTGAGTGCGTCTTCGACAATCTTCGATCGAACTTCACCAGGAACGCCAAGCGACTGCGAGATGTCGTAAGGGCCAAGAAAGAGAACGTCGATTCCGTCAACGGTCATGATCTCTTCGAGGTTGTTCAGACCCTTTTGGCCTTCGATGTGGACCACAGTCATGGTCTCTTCGTTCTGGCGCGCCGGGTGGTCTACAGCGTCGTCCTTGTAGTAGTTTCCAGCTCGGGTGAATACAGATACGCCACGCTCGCCCATAGGTGCGTACTTGGCAGCGTGAACAACCTTCTCAGCGTCAGATTTCTGGTTGATCTGAGGAACCTGCACACCATCTGCTCCAACGTCGAGAGCACGTAGAATAGGCCATTCTTCGTTGCCGCCAACTCGAACGATCGGTGCTACACCTGTGCCCTGAGCAGCAATTACGAGATCAGCTACTTTCTCCATAGAAAGAGGGCCGTGCTCCGTGTCGAGGATGCAGAAGTCCATCCCGGCGTAACCGAGCGTATCGATCATCGTTGCCGATGGAACGATGGTGAACGGACCGACTACAACTTCGCCTGCCTGTAGCTTTTTCTTTAGTGCGCCGCGAATGGACTTTGTCATGATTTATTACTTCACCTTGTATGTACGATCTGACTCGCTATAGGATTCAACTATGGCGTTCAGAACGGTAAGTATTTTGGAACGAACAAAGTTTACCGTGAGAAGCGAGCAAGGGTTAGGATCCTACCGTGCTCGCGGCACATTACCTACGAAATAACTACAGGTACGAGCATTTCAGCCGGCGAGAATCCACCGTGCTCTGATTGCTCGCCGATGGGACGTTGGTTCTCGGGCGTCAAAACTTTCATGACAGCTCCCCCTTGGCTATAGCCATGAAGTCACCAAGTCGTCCCGCCGTAAGTTGATTAATTCCGTCAGGACCCAGCAATTCCAAAGCAGTGATTTCTTCTGATGAAAACAGGAAGAAATGCTCACTGAATCGTGACTGAAATACTTCGACAAATTTCGAACGGTTTTTTTTCGACACTCTGAAGATCTGAGTTCGATTATCACCCGACGGTGTCGCTTCGAAGTATTTTTTCAGCTCGTCATCAACCGGTATGGCGAATTTCAGGTCATCAGGAATATCTGATTGACCATGATCTCCAGTGACAACTATGCGTACGTCCGCCGGAAGTTCTGACCGAAGCTTTAGTAGTTCCGATTCCAACGTCGATATTTGCTGTGCCGTTTCCGTGCTTTCAGATCCGAATTGGTGAGCGGCTTGATCAATATTTTTCCAATAGAGGTGGCTGTAAGTTTTGGCATGCTCCGCCACGTGCCCAACCACTTGAGTCGATGCGTCAGACAAATCGCTATATCCGGTGGCGGTCGAACCATGGAGCGCACGCGTCGGATTTGAGGAAACTAGTTCGTTTGGAATCAGACTCATGGCGTGCCGATCGTACTGAGAAACCAGTGGATCGTCCGGATACACAATCTCTGGAGTTAGTCCGAGTTCGCTCAAGTTTTTCCCGTCTCGTGTTCGTATCCACGGAAATAACGTAGCCCGTTCGCCGAGTTCTTTCAGATGTATGTACCAGCCGATAACTTCGTGCTGCCCTGCCCATTCACCACGGCTCAGTGCGAACAGGTTAGCTCCAGTGATTGGTGGAAATACCGCCCGGTTTTCTACTGCCAAGTTCTGGCGTGAAAACGAATCTTCGGGCAACGTGTTCACGAAGTTCATGCCGAAACCGTCAGCAATTACGAAGACGAGATGCTTTGGTTCACCGATCAACGAGCGTAGCTCGTCAGCCACAGGATCGTTCCAGTCGTAGCGACCACCACATATACCAGAAATCGCCCGGGCCAATGAAACGGTATTCGGCACCTCGGCAGAAGGTAATATCCAACGGCCAGCTTCCACGCCATCGAGAAGTTCCTGAACTTGTGAAGTCATACCGAAAGTGTAAGTGCTATTTAGTGATGTATACCCCACTAATATTTGTCATCGAGCCGGTATCCTTTGCTAATGCCAATTTCTGGATCAAAATCTCTAATCGTATTTTTAGGGACAGGCACCTCCGAGGGAGTTCCTCGGGTTTCGTGCCTCACCAACCCTCATAGCGACTGCCCAGTTTGCCCCGACGCTATGAAATCGGGATCACCAAACAGGCGTCGAAATACATCGCTATTGATTCAGCGCGAACTGTCTGACGGACGCATCAGCAACATCATCATTGATGCTGGTAAATTCTTCTACGAATCAGCCATGAACTGGTTTCCAAAGTACGGCGTGAGAACTATGGATGCGCTGGTAATTACGCACGCCCATGCTGATGCCGTTGGCGGGTTCGATGACCTAAGAGATTGGACCAACAACGCCCAGGAATCGTTACCGATATACCTGCGCGAATCAGATCTCAATTCTGTTGAATTACTGTTCTACTACCTTGTCGACCGAACAAAACAATCGGGCGGCGGCGGGGTGGCGAAACTAAATTTCGAAACAATCGATACAAACCCATTCGATGCAGACGGACTCACTCTCACGCCTTTGCCCGTTGAACACGGGAAAAATTTGGAATCGTTCGGCTTCCGGTTCGGACCCGTCAGCTACATTTCAGATGCATCGGCAATTTCGGAAGAAACGGCGAAGTTGATAGAAGGTTCTGAACTACTCGTTCTGGATGCCTTACGACCTGCACGCACTCACGGGACTCACTTCACAGTCGAGCAAGCCATCGACCAAGCTCGCCGCTTTGGAATAAAACGAAATCTGTTAGTCGATGCGACTCACGATATCGATCACATTCCTGTAAACGCTGAACTCGCGAAGCTAAAAGAAACAGAAAACCTCGATATCCAGTACGCCCATGACGGAATGGCTATCGAAGTTGATCTTTAGTTCGCTGAACTTGTTCGGACCGAGCCAGAACGTTATCCGTTCTGCTCAGCTCTTTCCTTGCGGTACATAGCGATTACTTCGTCATCAGGCGGGTAGTACAAGCCCGGTGTGAGCTGCTCTTTATCGAGCCGTGCCCTGATCCACTCTTCAAGATCGTCGTACTCGATTGCCTTCAGTGCAATTTCTGGTGCGACTCCGCGAGGAATAACAACCACTCCATCATCATCGGCAACAATGTAATCACCCGGTCGAACCAAGATGCCATCGACAGCGATCGTGTCGTTTGTCGAATATGGTGTACCAACGCGTGTGCCTAAGTTGGAAGTCTTATCGAGTCCCCACATGCCAACGCCGTAGTCCTGAACGGTATGCATGTCGCGAATTCCACCGTCGCAAACCAGGCCGTCTACACCGCGCTGCTTCAACCGTAAGAACTTGATGTCGCCACCGATAGACATCCGCTTATTGCGCATCGATTCCATAACGATAACGTCGCCGGGACCAGCAAGCTCGAATGCGGCAAATTCAGGCGATTCTTCGCCGCCCGGCTTTTCGGCCATGCCATCGGGTCGAGCAGGAACGAACCGAACGGTGATAGCTCGTGCTACCAGACGCTGACCAGGATTCATGGTCCGAACGTTCGGCATGTATACGTAGTGTGGCTCGTAGCCGTTTCGAGCGAGCACGTCGACAACTGCCGTCGTGTTCACTTGCTTGAGTTGTTCGATAGTCGCCTTATCCAATACGTGGTCAGGCGTGGGCTGAATTACGGCCATGTGCGGAAGCTTTCTCCGGCTGAGGGTGTCAACAAAACTCGCCAATTCTAGCTGCTTGGCGGGTGATTCGGTTGCGAATTAACGGACTAGGACGAACCCCAATCCCGTGCAAATCTTTCGATGATCAACGCTGCGTGCTTTGCCCCGTACAAAAAGTCCTCGACAGTAATGTTCTCGTTCGGTGCGTGAATTTTGTGGGACGGGTGATCGATTCCGGATGTAGTAATCGGCATTCCAAGAGTGTCACCGAAGTCGAACATCGGGCCTGTGCCAGCCATGTTGGGAGTCATCACCGGCTTGCGACCATATATCTCTTCGGCGGTCTCAGCGACTAGTTGTACCCACGGTGAATTCAAATCCGTGCGGTACGGATTCACAGCACCCAGCACTTCAATTTCCACATCGTCGAAACCATGCTTGTCGAGATGCTTTCGCAGCTTTTCGAAGATGTCGTACGGACGCTGTTCAGGAACCAGTCGAAAGTCCATCTTGGCACTGGCGGCGGCAGGTAGAACAGTTTTCATACCAGCGTCTTGATAGCCAGAATCTAGTCCGGCTATATTTGCCGTTGGCTGGAACGTTAGCTGCTTGCGAAGATCTTCTCCATCGAGCCCTTTTACGAAACCACTAACGCCGAACGTGTCGAGCCACTCAGGTGCGTCGTCGGGCAACGCTTCCACAGCAGCAATGGCTTCAGCGCTTGGCTCAGTGATCCCGTCGTAGAAGCCATCGATGAGGATTCGTTCGTCTTGGTCCTTGATGGTCTGCAGTGCCTGCAGAAGTCGCCACGGCGCTGACGGGAGAATGGCAGCATAAGACGAATGAGCGTCGCCTGAGAGCTTGCTGACGGTGAGCCCAATGGCTAGAACTCCCTTGAGCCCGAGATACATGAACGGGTCGTTGTTCAGGTTGCGACCGCCGCCCTCCCAGATACATGCATCGGCTTTGAAATCGTCACCACGTTCTGCGATCAGATCGGGCAGGTTGACCGATCCCGATTCTTCTTCGCCCTCGCAAAACATTTTAATGTTGCAGGGAAGTCCGCCACGTTCTTCTCGGAACGCGCGAATGGCGGCGAGACGGGCACCTATGTTGCCTTTATCGTCGGACATTCCACGACCGTACAAACGATCGCCGATTTGAGTCGGTTCGAACGGGTCGGTGTCCCACAGTTCAATAGGGTCAACCGGTTGCACGTCGTAGTGGCAGTAGAACAATAGCGTTGGGGCGTTTTCGGGATCGTCCGAAGCAGGCATGAAGCCGTAGACAGTTGGAAGTCCGTCGTTAGGCACAGGAACTATTTCGGCTTCAAAGCCGTTACGTTCGAGTAGCACTTTCATCAGGCCCGGTGCTTTGTCGAATCCGACTTTTTGTGCCGATATCGAAGGCTGTCGAACCAGCTCGAATAGCTGCTGAATTGATTCATCAACATGAGATTCGATATGCGAGTAAAGATCGTTCATTCGGTTTCCTGTCGTTTATCTGATTGCCGTTCTTGCCACATCCAGTATCGGGCGAGGCACGATAGCGTCACGCCGTCTCCAACTTCTTCATTGCTCAAAAAATCTACTAGCTCAGATCGGGTGAGTAACTTCGCATCCACGATGCCTTCTTCGCCTTGCAGAACCACATCATCGATGGATATTTCCGGTATTTCTGCCAGTAGCGAATGGAAAGGAAGCCCGGTAAACCCAGCCACCGGAATTTGTGCCCCTAAAAGTTCGAGCCTGTTTGGAGTAATACCTGTCTCTTCAACGAGCTCTCTCCTCGCCGTTTCCTCAGGCGTTTCGCCGTCCTCCATCACACCTGCAGGAAACTCCCACAAGTATTGTTTCGAAGGGTGACGATAGACCTTTATCAACAAGAACTTGCCGGATGGAGTCACTGGCACCACCATGACAGCACCGTTTCCTGAATGCGACCTTATCCAAGCGTATTTACCCGGATCACCGTTCGGATGAACGATGTCGTCGTAGTAAAAATCTAACCACGGAGTTTCATACACAACGTGCTCAACTCCGGTATCAGGAATCCAATCGGCAGCAGAAAACGGCTTTTCGGTCATCTACTAGTCGACCTCGATCGAAGCAGGAGGGAACGGAGTACCGGCGATTCGGTTCAATTCGATCTGTAACAGAATCCACACGACAGGCGAAATAAATATCCACAAGACGAACAATAGAACCGCCGGATACGTTTTCTCAAAAGCATGATCAGCTGCCACAGAGTGTTTCCACATTGCGAAGAAACTGATGATTGGAATGACAATCAGAATCGTCCACAGCAGAGCTTCAGTACGTTTGCCTTCCAGCTTCGTCATCTCGTCCAGAGTCGAGTAGTACCAGTAGAGCGAATACAGCCCGAACGTTAGGAAGAACACGATGATTTGGAAGATCAGACTTCGTCTCTTGACCATTGTCATTCTCGATTCATTAAGTTGAGTTCGTGTAGAAGTAGGTTCCGGAATCGGACAATAGCACATTCCTCAAAATTGAATAACGCACCGCAAAGTTATTCGGCAGCACCCGGCATACCCGGTTCCAATGGCTGCGAATCTTGCGGCACTCCGCCGGCGAGGAAGCCGCCATCAACCGTGATGGTCTGACCGTTCACATACTCACCAAGTTCCGAAGCGAGGAACACGCAAGCACCAGCAATATCCTTCGGCATTCCACCCCGGTGATTCGGAATGAAACCCTTTGCGGTACCCAGATATGCGTCGTCACCGCGTGTTGATTCTTCACCTTCACTAAGCACCCGACTATCAATGTATCCTGGCGCTACACAATTGGCGGTAATGCCTGATCCTGCAAGATCGTGCGCCATCGACTGAACCATGCGATTCAAGCCAGCCTTCACAATTCCGTAAACGCCATCGTGCGGCCAAGCACGGAAGCTGTGGACGCTACTGATGTTGATAACGCTTCCGCCATGACCGTGCTCGATCATCCGATTGACCGCGCCCTGAGCGAGAAAGAGATAGCCCTTTAGCGCGTGCCCAACCAGATGATCCCAGAATTCTTCGGTGATTTTGGTGAAGTGCATATCACGTGAAGCGACTGCATTGTTCACCAGAATATCTATCCTGCCGTGCTCAGCTACAAACTCATCAAGCATCCGATTTCGGTCATCAGTGTCACCAACATCAGCTTGATGCCACGAAGCTTTTCGTCCCAGCGACTCAATCGTCGCTATCGTTTTGTCAGCTTCATCATCTCGAACAATATCGTTGATGCCAACGTCGGCACCATGCTCGGCGAACAGCTGAGCGATGCCTGCACCAATTCCGCGGCGCGAGCCGGTGATAAGTGCCTTCTTACCTTCGAGAAGCTTTGTGGTCACGGCGAGGATTCTCCCTGGATTAGTCCTGCATTGTCTTCGTTGCGATCATGCCACCGTCAACGAGAATCGTCTCACCGTTCACGTACTGTCCTAATTCCGATGTGAGGTAAAGCACAGCGTTGGCTATGTCACTTGGAAGTCCACCTTTAGCGGCGGGCAAGTGCTTCGTGAATCGTGAAGGATCATGCGGAGCACCATCAATCACATCGTCGTTGTCTTCGTCAGGCAGCACGTTGGATATCGCGCCGGGAGCGATGCAGTTAGCGTTGATATTGTGACCCTTGAGATCGATTGCGAATCCTTTGACCATGCGTCGCAGACCAGCCTTCGCTGTTCCGTAGGCGGTCCAGTCCTCAATAGCTGTGTACGCATGAACACTCGCAAGACAAACGATGCTTCCGCCTGAACCTTGAGCAATCATTTCTTTAGCGGCCCGCTGTGCGGCGAAGAAGTAGCCCTTAAGTGAAAGATCCATCATGCGATCCCAGAAGACTTCGTCGGTGTCGAACAGAGGCCGAGCCTGATCAGGGAAGATTGCGTTGTTGATCAAAATATCGATCTGACCATGCTCAGCAAGGAACGAGTCGATTACAGAGTTGATCCCGTCGATAGTGCTGACGTCGCCTGCGTGGAACGTGCCTTTGACACCTCGCTGGCTCACCAGTTCGGCTGCCCGCTGTGAAACTTCGTCATCAACGACGTCGTTGATTCCGACGTCCGCACCTTCGTTCGCGAGAGTTAGAGCGATCCCGCGACCGATGCCTTTTCGAGCACCAGTGATTAGCGCCTTTTTACCATCGAGCAACCCCATCGAAAGCCTCCGAAATTCATAAATGAAATATGCAAGTGCCGATCTTAGCGCGAGTTGATCACTCGCGGAGGCTATTTCTTTGTGAGTGTTTCTAATTCGCTAACTAATATCAGCAGTAATTTTCTTTATCACCGCGGCTTTGGCGGCAGTTTTAGCGGAGGTTAGATCTTCGATAAAGTGCTCGCTCGCAGAACCGTCTTTACCGCCATCGGCGAACACCAATACGGCATCTCGAACCTTCATCCCCATCTTCTCGAGCACAAGAACGTATCCGGCTAATTGGTTCTCGTAGCCTTTAGCCCGTTCTTTGAGAAGTTCGCCCTGAACACGATCTGTTTTGTAATCGATGATTGTGATCGATTGATCGTCGTGTTGGATCATGAGATCGACTGATCCTTCGATCTCTATGCCGTCTTCGATCTCGGCGGCTACCCACGCTTCACTCCAACTATTGCTGCTTGTTGCGCCCGCAACACTGGGGCTTGCTAATACATTTTTTACAAGCTGAGTAATATCGTCCTGAAGTTCAGGTATTGCGTAGTCAACGGCAGCGAGGCGCGCCAAATCTTCCAAACTCGAATGGTCGTCGAAATCGATATCTTGCAGCACGCCGTGGACAGCTGATCCGACATCGGTCCCACCCCTGCCACGTCGGGCGGTATGCAATTCGGTGGCTTCAGCGTTATCTTCAGGCTTAGGCGCTGGCTTGGGTCCCGTGAACATGCTGTGATCAGCGAGTTCCGAAGGCGTGACGTAGCCACGATACTTGGCTTTGTCTTTTAGCTTTTCGAGATCACCGTTCCAACTCGCTCGACTACTAATCGAGTAGGGATCGATTTGAGCTGACTTATGTTCACTTGTGTCACGCTCATCTGACTGTCCAGACGGCAAAGTAAATTCAGTCTGAATATTATTCGAGTCATCGTATTCAGCAATTTTCGCAGCCAGAGACGATTTGTCGGTTGCAGAACGGTGCACGCTGACGATCAGATGCTCACGAGCTCGTGTGGCTCCTACGTACGCGAGTCGTACCTGTTCCGCCGAATCCGCTTGCTTACTTTCCGTCGCTTTGGTCTCGTAATCGGCGGTGGCGAGTCCGAGCTTTGTCGAACCTAATCGCACGGCCATCACTGGTTCACCAAGCTCTTCTTTGGTGATCGAATTTCCTTTCGGTGCTGAAGGATTAACCTGAAGTCCCATCAGCGCTACTATCGGAAATTCGAGTCCTTTCGAGGCGTGAACGGTCATCACCCTAACGGCGTTCACTTCGCTGTTGGCGAGTGCGCCCTCGGCGACTCGAACACTCGCTTCTGCTTGTCGCGATATCCAGCGAACAAACTCCCTTAGCGAACCATTGCCTGTTCGCTGAAGTGATCGGGACATTTCGATAAATAGGTCCATCAAACGTTCACGGTCACCATCAGGATTTGAAAGCGCAGCGACCTCACGCAATCGACGATCACGTATGAACTGCTCGATCAGATATGGAGTCGAAATACGCTGTCGATTAGCGTGATACTTCGCTAGTTCTATCAATGCCAGTGCGATTTTCTTAGAACCTGATCCAGACTCAAATTCGTCTGCTGTGTATTTCTTTCGGGCGTACTCGAATTTTCTTTTCGCGGACGCCCACTCATAGAGATCTTGATCGGAACATGCCCACGCCGCAGATTTCAGTGCGGCAACTATCGCAACCTGATCGGTCGGATCATCGATGGCGACTAGATTGTTGCTCAGTTCGTGAATCGTTTGCGATTCGAAGATCGGAGCCTGACCTTCGAGAACGTACGGCACGTCACTCTCGAAAAAGGCATTCTCCAGATGCGATAGCGCCGTTCGGCGTGGCATCAGAACACATAAATCTCGGTAATCGGATACCCGAGTTCCGCTCTTCCCATCGGGAAGTGGCCAATCACCAGCCCCCACGCTCAGTGCCAATCGCGCTATGTCCTGCGATTCTGATTCTCTGGCGACCACGACAGTCCCATCAGATGGACCTCCCGTGACCATCACTCGTGGATTTTCAGCCGTCAGATAATCGTCTCTGCCCGGCTGCAATCCCACGTAAACAGACTGATTCGGATCTTGGGCTGTGCCTTCAGGCGCATTCATCCAGGGATCGAATATGACATTGACCCACTCGAGTATTTCCGGATTAGAGCGGTAATTCTTTATAAGTGAAAGATTCTCAGCTCCAAGAGATTTCACCAATCCCTGAAGCTGGGTTAAATCCGCTCGCCTGAATCGATAAATCGACTGCTTGCCATCACCCACAACGAACAAAGCTCCGGGAGTCGGCGCGCCATTTCCGTCCGAGCCGATATTCCTATCAGAAAGCCGCATTGCAAGCTTGAGTTGCAGCGGGTCGGTATCTTGAAATTCGTCGATCAGAACATGTGTGTATCTCTTTTGAAAATACTTTCGCACTTCAGAATCCGACTCAAGCAACTCACATGAAAGAACCAACAAGTCTTGGAACTCAAGAAGTCCCTCTGCCCGTCGTTTCTGCGCGTACGACAGCACCATTTTTGATACAGAATTCACCAGTGGCACAACCGTTGCTTCACCCAGCGACTGACGCCCTGATTCCAGTGTCGCCTGAGATGCTTTGAGTATCGCTCGGGCTTCTTCCAAGCTCGATTCACCATCAGGCAACGAGTCCCAATCACCTTTGCGACCACCTCCGGCGCTTAGCTTTGCGATTTGAGTCAGCGCAAGAATGCAGTCTTCGTCGGTGCCACTTTCAAGCGCCTCTTCTATCCAGCGCAGTGTTTGCGAAACAACCGTATTCATATGCCTGAGAAGTTTGTCGTCAGGATTAGTGCAGTACGTGCACAAGGCGTACGCCGATTGAAGATCAGATTGGACCGATTCCAGCACGATCTTAGGTTTGTCGGTCTGAAGTGGTTTAGCTAAATCGCCAATGCGCTCAACTAAATCGTAGTTCGCATGTAGTTCTAGAGCGAGATCTTTCAAATTCCCGAGCGGCTGCTTAAGTCCCAATCGTTGGGCATTTACTACTGCATCTGAGAACTCATCGTCTATCAACGCGTCATCAAGCCACGCGGACCATTCGTCATCGAATCGAGCGTCGCCCATCACACCATCGTAGACTTCGAATACTGGCGGTAGCCCTACCGAAAGTGGGCGTTCCCGAAGCAGGCTTTGTGCGAAGCTATGAATAGTTCCGATGAACGCTGAATCCAAAGATTCAAGCGCCTTGCTCAACGCTTCTCCTTCGACAGCAATTTTGGATTTATGCAGCCGACGTTCTAGCTCTTCTCGAACACGTTGTTTCAACTCAGATGACGCAGCTTTGGTGAAAGTTACAGCCGCAATATTGTCGGGTGTGACTTTGGCCAAAACGATCAGGTTGGCGATTCTTTCAACCAGTGCCTGAGTTTTACCCGTTCCGGCTCCAGCGCCCGCATAAATGGTTTGATTCAGCGAGCCATCTGCTAGCCCAACAATTCGATCTCGAACCGCATAGCTCTCGTAGGGTGAATTGGTCATTCTTGCCCCTCCGCTAGTTCTAGATAGCTCGATAACGCTGGCTCAGATTCCTTTTTGGAATTCCAGAGCCTAGCTTTGCTCTTTGGGCAGACTCGGGCGTACTCGCAGAACATGCAGTTCTCGAACGATTCGTTGCTTTCGCCCCATCCCGCCGTATTTCCAGGGCGAGCTGGGTACACGCCGGCTTCAATGCCATCAACGATCGTTTCTACTGCTTCGTTCAACGCTGATTCGGCAAGCTCACTGTTGTACTCGTCAGGCTTTGGTTTTAGCTCGGATGAAGTTTCACGAACGAACCAGTAAGAGGCGAAAATTTCTGCATCTGGATGCTCACGAACGATCGCTTTTGAATAAAGCGGTAGTTGAAGTTTCGTGCCTTTTTTCACAGGGTCTTTATCGAGCTTGGAGTACGACGAGTTACCACCGGATTTGTAGTCGTAAACAATCACCCGGCTGCCGTCGCTAGAAATATCGACCCGGTCGACCTGCCCGCGAAACTTCACGGTCTTGCCTGAAGCGGTACGAACTTCAACCGCAGGTGCGGTCTGCGAATCAGACCGACTACTGCCAAACGAAAATTCAGCCATTTTCTGACGCATCTCTGGCTGGTCGGCGGTTTCGGGTTCTCGGCGTAACCACTGACGCAGAATTAACCAAGCACGGGATAACTCGATTTTCCAGGCACCGTCCGAGCGACCCGGAGTTTCTTCCTTCAGCGTTTCGATATTGGATTCAGTTTGCTGACGCAGCCAATTCTCTTGATCAATGTGCGACAACGAATTCGGCTCCGATTCCATTCGCCATAATGCGAACTTTTCGAGAACGTCATGAATCAAAGTTCCGAAAGTTAGGGCGTCGAGCGCTACTTCGGGTTCGGGCGATTCTGTTGGTTCAATGTGGAGTCGTCGAGAAAGGAAATATCGATACGGGCAGGCTGCATAAGTTTCGAATGCCGTAGCAGAGCCAACTGTTGTTGAATCATCTGAGGACGCAGCTACGCCCAAGTCAACCTTGCCGTCGTACTCGGTCCAGTCAGAACTTTCCTGTGCAGTTTCGAATCTAACCGAGTCGCCTATCGAAGATATTTGTTCAACTAACGGAAATGAATCGGGGTAGTTATCAGCGATCTTCCAACTTCTAGCGCCAACCACGTCGTACTCGTGAGAATCTGACGCTTCGGAAGGTGCCAATGCCATCGAGTCAGATCTGCGACGAACTGTTAACCCATCGATTTCGTCTTTCAGTAGATCTCCGGCAGGCAAAAGTGGCCGCTTCGATATTTCTCTAACAGCCGACAGGAACCAACGAGCGGGTCCGAACTCCCTTGATTCACCAGGAATGCCAATCGGCCAGTACATGAACACTTGATCGGCACTCTCGACAACGGAAACAAACGACTGGTGACTTTCTTCCACCCGCCGTTCAACCGTGCCCATATAAGTTCCAGCCGGGTCGATTTCCTTTTTCATCGGATCAGGTAATAACGGGTCTGATAATCCTGGACTTGGGTAGCTACCTTCCGACATTCCTAGAACAAATACCGTGTCGAACGGGCATCCCGCAGCTGTCCAGACAGGGCCTACATACACACCCGAACCTAACGAACGCAGACCTGCTGATCGCTTGCCGAGTTGTTCCCGAAGTACACCTGCGAAGTGTTCGTACTTGGGAACCACACCCTTGGAATCTAGTGACTCCATTCGATCTATTAACGTCGTCAGTCGAGACACCTTACTTTTACCCGAAACGTCATCGGCAGCCAACAGGTAGTCATCCACCATCGAACGCAGCCACGCGGCAAAGCTTTTCCACGAATCTCCAGCAGTCGTCGGCGCACGGTTCGAAAGTTCAGTGACAAATGTTTTCAATTCGATCGCATATTCAGCGTCTGATTCCGCAGCGGCGATTTCGTTCGCTCGACCTTCGTCCAGTCTTGCCGATCGCTTCGCATGGGCCACAACGTTCTTTGCGTATCTGTCGAGCCGAGGAGCCCAACTATCTCTCACTGATGCCGTAACGCCAGCCGTTCTAGAAATGGCATCCCACCGAGCAGCAGGAACGACCAGACCTTCAGAAGAAGGATTTTTTACGGGAGCACTCGACATCCATGCGGTCAGGTCGAGACGGCTGAAATCGTTCTTAAAAATATCCAGTAGACCGCTAATGAACTGACCTTCAGGGGCGTCTGATAACGCGGTTCGATCGGGACCCGAAACTGGAATTCCAGCAAGCTCTAGAGCCTCGGCGATTCGACTTGAATAGTTGTCATCTTCGAACACCACTGCCATCCGAGGAAAGCGAGTTCCTGTTCGTGCTTGTGCCACGATCTCTCGAACTACAGATCGAACTTCTTCCGCTACATCGGGAACGCAGATCGGGACGACCTTATGTTCGTTTCGCGCAGCATGGTTTTCTAGCTCGATTTCAGGCGGAGACTCAACAATGGAAACAGTTACAGAATCAGGGATACTTGCCAGAGCGTCGAATAACGGACGCTGTACCGGAGCAACTGTTGAAGCCTCTACAAGTAGGACAATACCGAGCGCAGCCACGCGATCTTGATTCAGGTTTCCATCGATGTATTCGGCAGCTTTTTTGGCAACCAGAGCACCTCGACGGTATGGTTCCGCCCTATTCATATACTTCTCGAATCGATTTACCAATTCAAGCTGGATTTCCGACTGAGCCCCGAGCTGTTCTAGTTGTGTTTTTTCGAGTAGCTCGAGTTCACGAAAAGTAGAGTGGAGCGCCGATTGAAGTTGAGGTGAAACGCTTTCTCCGCCAAGCTTTTCGCCTAATGAAACATCTCTCGCAGCCACATAAACGTATTCGCTTGCTTGCAAATCGTGCAGCAATGGCAGATCGAAATCACGCCCAGCAAGTTGTTCTGCGATATCTTCGAGTCGTTTGAAATCAACGTTGAACAATCCGTCTTTAGCTAGGGCCCGGCGTATATAAAACGACGCCTGTTTCGTGGGTGTGACTATCGTTATACGGTCTAGTCCACGATGTTCACGTATGCCGTCTATCAGGCGACGAAGAACGTGGTCGATCCGTTCATTGCGGTTCGCGAATTCGGTACGACCGGTCATCGAGTGCCTTACAGCTAGAAGGATTGAAAAAACGAAGCATAGCGAGCAATCATGAGGATCAAACTCGCATTTTAAATACGTACCCGCAGGGTAACTGCTTCGGCCAACGACATGGCAACCTATCTGGCACTTATTCCAACGCTCATTAAAGAGTGAAAAACCGAGCCGATATTCAAGAATTTATCACTTCTCGACCCTAGGTAAATTCAGCAATAAACACTGGGATCGCTCGGTCGGTTTTTTCCTGATATTCAGCATAAGGGGGTACGCTTCAACCGCGATGTCCCACAATCGTTGCTTCTCGCCTGAATCCGAAACTTCTCGAACTTTCATCGAATAGACGTCGGACTTATCGCTGATTTCCACATTGGGATCGGTAACCAAATTGTAGTACCAACTCGGATTATCGGGCGCTCCACCCATCGATGCGACGAGTATGTATTAGCCCCGTCAACGGCACG
>Ga0302134_10000463_pt1 | contig 17462 bp, 19 predicted proteins | sample CB9_SCM_MG_FD_203123 | JGI IMG/M metagenome (GOLD analysis project Ga0302134, IMG submission 203123) | Marine microbial communities from Western Arctic Ocean, Canada - CB9_SCM | ecosystem: Environmental > Aquatic > Marine > Oceanic | place: Canada: Western Arctic Ocean | collected 2017-09-19
GATTGCCGGAAAGTACCGAGTTAGTTTTAAGAGCCTGAAGAAAATTAATGGTCTGCGTAGCGATAAGATTAGAATTGGGCAGGTGCTGAAGATTCCGGCTAGCTAGTTAAAACGACTTCGAGGCAAATTGATCACGTGAGAATAAAACAACTAGATCCCAAGTTAGCGAACCAGATTGCTGCAGGTGAAGTGGTGGAACGCCCAGCATCGGTTGTTAAAGAACTGCTTGAAAACAGCTTGGATGCAAAGAGCACGGAGATCCACGTCATGGTTGAGATGGGCGGGACTCGCCTGATCAAGATTCGTGACAATGGTTCTGGTATTGGTAAAGAAGACCTCTCACTCGCCCTTAATCGCCACGCAACCAGCAAAATCGAATCCATCAAAGATTTGGTGGCGGTCGGCACCCTTGGATTTCGCGGTGAGGCCTTAGCGAGTATTGCCTCCATTGCGCGACTGACACTAACGAGCAATGACGATGAAGGACAAAGCGGCTGGAGCGTAAACGGTGAGACTCTAGAGATTTCACCGGCGCCTCATCCGAGGGGTGCCACGGTTGAGGTCAGAGATCTTTTCTTTAATACACCGGCAAGACGAAAATTCCTCCGTACCGAGCGCACAGAGTATCAGCGGATCGATGAGGTGTTGCGAAAGGCGAGTCTAAGTCACCCCAACGTTACCCTTACGTTGAGTCATAATGGCAAACTCCTTAGGCAGTATCGTGCGTGCCTGACCGAGCAGGACGAACACCGCAGACTTAGCGCGACCTTCGGCCCCTCATTCCTTGAAAACGCGCTTTATTTTTCGGAGGAGAATCATGGTATGCGTTTGTCAGGCTGGGTCTCACTGCCGACCTATTCTCGTAGTCAGTCCGATCAGCAGTTCTTTTTTGTTAACACCCGGCCGATTCGAGACAAGCTGATAACCCATGCCGTCAAACAAGCCTATTCAGATGTGCTGTACCACGGTCGACAGCCGGTGTTTGCATTATTCCTGGAACTGGATCCAAAGGACGTGGACGTGAATGTTCATCCAACGAAACACGAAGTGCGTTTTAGAGATTCCCGAAATATTCATGATTTTGTTTTCCGATCCACGCACAAATTATTGGCAGATGTTAGGCCAGATGATGTGATTGCGCCTACTGCCGACAACTTCTTGGCATCGGTACCGATGCAATCAAATTTCTCAATGCAAAGAGGTTCACGGGTAGGTGAACAGGTACAGCACTACGCGGAGTTGTTGCGCAATGACCCTGTGCCCCTGATCACCGATAGTGATATTCCTCCGTTGGGGTATGCCGTAGCCCAGCTTCATGGAATTTATATTCTTGCTCAGAATGAACGAGGTATGGTGATTGTGGACATGCACGCCGCACATGAGCGCATAACCTACGAGCGTTTGAAGGTCGCAGATGACGGCGTGAAGAAGCAACCGCTGCTTGTCCCAATGACAATTGCAGTCAGCGCTGCGGAAAGCGTCGTTGTCGAGGATCATGCAGATCACCTGCGTGAGTTAGGTTTTGATATTACCAAGGCCTCGGAGGAGTCCCTCATCATTCGTGGCATCCCGGCTTTGCTGGCCCGGGGTAACTCTGAGCAGCTGGTCCGAGATGTACTATCCGACCTCCTAGAGTTTGGATCCACCGCCCGGATCGAAGAGCAGCATGACGAAATATTATCGACTATGGCCTGTCATGGTTCTGTTCGTGCCAATCGCAAGTTGTCGATCCAGGAAATGAACGCGTTACTAAGGGATATGGAAGAGACGGAGCGCAGCGGACAGTGTAATCATGGGCGACCGACCTTCTGCGAGCTAACCGTTGCTGATCTGGACGGTTTGTTTATGCGTGGCAGGTGATCCCTTGAAACCGAGGGTTCTTACTCTCATTGGACCGACTGCTAGCGGGAAGTCTGGCCTCGCGGAGGAACTTTCCAGACGATTTCCCATTGAGATTGTTTCTGTTGATTCTGCCGTGGTTTATCGCTATATGGATATAGGGACTGCCAAACCCTCGACTATGGTTCTTAGCAGTATTCCCCATCATCTGGTAGATATTAGAGACCCTAGTGAAGCCTATTCGGCGGCAGAATTCCGCCATGATGTGATTCAGATTATCCAGGATGTTCAAGCCAGGGGACGGTCCCCGCTGTTGGTGGGCGGTACGATGCTGTACTTCAGAGCGCTAAAGCATGGCATTGCACAATTGCCCGGTGCAGACGCTGGCATAAGAGAACAGATATCCAAGGTCGGTGAGAATAAGGGATGGGACGAAGTTCATAGGCAGCTGGCAAAGGTGGATCCAGTTGCCGCAGCAAGAATTAATCCGAACGATGCACAACGACTTCAGAGAGCGCTAGAGGTCTATGAGATCACGGGTCGCACATTATCTGAGCTTCATGAGATTGGGCACGAGGATTGTCCCTTTGACCTGGTGGAACTTGCCGTAGTACCTCCGCGGGCACTGTTACATGAACGGATTGATGAGCGTCTTAACACCATGTTGGAGACCGGTTTTATTGATGAGGTCAGGTTGCTGTTTGAACGTGAAGACCTTAATACTGAACTACCCTCGATGAAGGCAGTTGGATATCGACAGATATGGTCATACCTTGCGGGCGAGCTAACGGAGGCTCAAATGCGTGAAAAAATTGGGGTTGCCACGCGCCGCCTGGCGAAACATCAATATACCTGGCTGAATAGCTGGGATGATTTGCACGTGTTTGAATCTGCGGATATTGATCAGGTCTTGAAAATCACCGATGTCAGCACCATATTAACTGAAGGGAGCGGGCCAGCAGCTTAGCGCGGCTGGTTGCAACTTCCGGTTGTAATGAGAATAAAGGAGTGCATCATGGCAAAAGCACAGTCACTACAAGACCCATTTCTGAACGCATTACGGAAAGACCGCATACCGGTGTCAATTTACCTGGTAAGTGGCATAAAACTACAGGGCCAAATTGAGTCCTTTGATCAGTTTGTTATTTTGTTGCGAAGCACCGTGAGCCAGATGATCTATAAATCCGCTATTTCTACCGTAGTGCCCTCACGCAATGTAATCATTGACGAAGAAGATAGCGAATGATGAGTTCCATTGTTTTTTGATAGACCCGAGGCTGGCAGCCGAGCGTTACTAGTGCATGTCGAACAACGGGACTCTGAGCTCGCGACATCGAGTGAGCTTAAAGAACTTGCCGATTCAGCGTGTCTGCAGGCTGTTGGCAGTGTCCTGAGTAATCGAAGATTCCCGCATCCGGCAACTTTCCTTGGGCAGGGTAAAGTCCAGGAAATCGCAGAGTTGATACCTTCAGTGAAAGCGGCGCTGGTGATTGTTGACCATGAACTATCACCCAGTCAGCAGCGTAACCTTGAGACTGTACTAGAGTGCAGGGTTATGGATCGAACGGGTCTGATTCTGGAGATATTTTCGCAGCGTGCGCGAACTCATGAGGGTAAGTTACAGGTAGAACTCGCGCAATTGGCGCATGCGTCCACCCGTTTGGTTAAGGGCTGGACTCACCTCGATCGACAACGTGGTGGCTCTGGTCGCGCCGGAGGTACCAATGCCGGTTTGACGGGCACCGGTGAGACACAGCTTGAAGTGGACCAGCGGTTGCTCGCGGTCAGGACGCGGCGCATCACGAATCGCTTGGACAAGGTTAGGCGACAACGGAGCCAGAATAGGCGCTCGAGAAAGCGCTCGGAGATCAAAACCGTTTCCCTTGCGGGTTATACGAATGCTGGTAAATCAACGCTATTCAATCGTTTATGCGAGTCAGAAGTGCGAGAGGCAGATCAGCTTTTTGCCACGCTGGACCCTACGCTGCGCCGGTTATCAATTCCCGTCATTGGCAAAATCGTACTATCCGATACAGTAGGTTTTATACGGCAGCTACCGCATTCCCTGGTGGATGCTTTCAGGGCGACTCTAGAAGAGGTGACTGCGGCTGATCTTATTTTGCATGTAGTAGACGTCGCGGCAGATTCTCGGAGCGAGCGTATTGTTCAGGTGAATGAGGTTCTTGACGAAATTGGCGCGAATCAGGTGCCAAAATTGATGGTTTACAATAAAGTGGATGCAACTGGTGCACCGCAACGGTTGGAGCGGGATGCCAGTGGTAGGCCCTTTAAGGTCTGGGTGTCCGCCCATACTGGCCAGGGTCTGGATTTATTGGTCGATGCGATGGGTGAGTTACTGGCAGATGAGCTTGTAGAAACCCAGATAACGTTGCAACCTCACGAGGGAAACATACGGGCAAAACTCTTTGCATTAGGCGCAGTCGTGCACGAGGACACTGATCACGATGGTCTGATTCGCATGGACTTACGTATTGACCAAAGTGACCTCACTAGATTACAGGTAAAATAATATTAAGTTTTTTGCCAAGATTAATGGGAAAATGAATTCCGCATACGATTTGGAGATAAAAAATGGCCTGGAATGAGCCCGGAAACGGAAAGGATCAAGATCCATGGGGTAATCGGGGCGATCAAGGTCCACCGGATCTTGATCAAGCTTTTCGCAAGCTACAGAATAATTTGTCATCTATGTTCGGGGGTGGATCCGGCGGCGGTGGTGCAGCTAAACCCATGAACTTTAATATGATTGGTTTGGTGGGCGTGGCGCTTTTGATACTGTATTTCGCTTTAGGCGTGTATCAGGTTAATGAGCAAGAAAAGGGCGTGGTGTTGCGGTTTGGTGAAGCACAACCAATAATCATATTACCGGGACTGCACTGGAATCCACCGCTTATCGATCAGGTTTTACTCGAAAACGTAACTCGCGTCCGATCGAGTGCTCATGATTCTGAAATGCTGACCGAGGATGAAAATATAGTGAAGGTCAAAATGACCGTTCAATATGTCATCAGCGACATCAAGAAATACAAACTTAACGTGAAGAACCCGGATGAAAGTCTTTTGCAGGCAACTGAGAGCGCCCTGCGACATGTGGTTGGTAGTACCGAAATGCACCAGGTGTTAACCGAAGGACGCGAGCAGCTGGCCTATGATGTGCGGGATCGAATCCAGACCTATATGGACGACTATGGGACTGGCATTCAAGCTACACAGGTAAACATTGAGGAAACTGCACCGCCAGATGCCGTGCGTGCAGCCTTTGATGATGTCATCAGGGCCCGTGAGGACGAAGTCCGGCTCAGAAATGAAGCGGATGCCTATGCCAATCAGGTAATACCAGAAGCGCGAGGCGAAGCGCAACGGTTGTTGGAAGAGGCTCAGGGCTATAAGCAAACTAAAATTGCGCAGGCCACCGGTGAAGCCGAACGTTTTAACAAACTCTATGTCGAGTACAAGCTGGCACCAGATGTTACCCGCGAGCGTATGTATCTGGACACTCTTGAGTCCGTGATGATGAACAGTACTAAAGTGTTGATCGACGTCGACGGTGGTAATAATTTGCTGTATCTACCATTGGATAAGATCATGCAACAATCTTCATCAGCGGTGCCTAGCTATAACCCGAATGATCGGCCGACAGGTGCTGCAGCGAACACAACAAGTCTGCAACCGAACACCAGACGGGAGAGGAGATAATCATGTCAGCGAAAAAATTTGTACTCAGTTTCATATTATTGGCAGCGGTAGTCCTGGGAAGCAATTCATTGTTTATCATCAATGAGATGCAGCGAGCTGTATTGCTCGAGTTTGGTGCAGTCGTTAGAACCGATATTGAACCGGGGTTGCATCCGAAATGGCCATTTATCAATGAAGTGATGAAGTTCGACGCCAGGGTACTAACATCTGATGCGCCTCCAGAACGCTTTCTGACACTGGAGAAAAAAGCCGTCATTGTTGATTCTTTTGCGAAGTTCCAGATAGACAATGTAGCAACCTACTACACTGCGACCTCGGGCGACGAGACTCGAGCTGAGCAATTGCTCAAACAACGCATCAATACAGGATTGCGTAACGAAATATCCAAGCGTACGTTGCACGAGGTTGTGTCAGGTGAGCGTGACCAGTTGATGGACGTGTTGACTAGTGCAATCAATGAAGTGGCGCGTTTGGAGTTGGGTGTCTCGGTTGTTGATGTCAGGGTCAAGCGAATTGATCTGCCGCCGGAAGTGAGCCAGTCAGTCTATAATCGTATGAATACAGAACGTGATATTGAAGCCCGCGAGCATCGAGCCAAAGGTCAGGAATTGGCGGTAGGTATTAGTGCCGATGCAGAAAAGCAGCGTGAAGTGATCATGGCGGAGGCATACTCCTCTGCGGAGCAGACTCGCGGTGAAGGCGATGCGGAATCGGCGGCAACGTATGCGGCAGCGTTCACGAAGGATAAGGAGTTCTATAAGTTTTATCGCAGCATGAACGCCTACAGGGCAGCTTTTAGCACCAAGAGTGATGTCTTGATTATTCAGCCTGACAGTGATTTCTTTAAGTACATGAATCAAAGTAAAAACTAATTTCAGGCGTTGAACTCGCTAAGGTAGGCAGGCCGGGAGTAATATCTCGGCCTTTTTTTGGAGTAAGCAATGTTGTGGCACGAACTTGGTGTTGCGCTGTGTCTGGTGTTGGTCATTGAAGGCATCATGCCTTTTCTGTTTCCGCACCGGTGGCAGGAAATGGCGGTGAAAGCCGCAGAGATTGACGAAAAAACGATGCGTGCTATGGGCCTGGTAAGCATGCTGATTGGCACTGGTTTGTTGTATCTCCTTAACTAGTATCAAGAAACTAGAGGCACCATCTGTAATTTTCGGACAGAAATTAACAAAAAGGCCAATGGGGCATTATGGGTAAGAACGTAGTTATTATAGGAACTCACTGGGGAGACGAAGGCAAGGGCAAGGTTGTTGATTTGCTCACCGAAAAAGTCGCCGCAGTTGCTCGATTTCAGGGTGGACACAATGCTGGCCACACACTGGTCGTCAATGGTGAAAAAACAGTTCTGCACCTCATACCCTCGGGGATATTGCATGGTCATGTCGCATGTCTTATCGGCAATGGTGTAGTGCTATCGATACCGGATCTATTTGTAGAAATTGATGAACTGGAAAATGCTGGTGTTTCGGTGAAAGAACGGCTCATGGTCAGTCCTGGATGTCCGCTCATATTACCGCACCACATTGCCCTTGATGTTATGCGAGAACAGGTGAGGGGCAATAAAAAAATCGGTACAACGGGTCGAGGTATTGGTCCTGCCTATGAAGATAAAGTGGCAAGACGCGGACTAAGAGTTAGTGATCTCTATCACCCCAGCAAGTTTAAGGATTCCCTCGAAGAGGTGATGGATTACCACAATTTTGTATTGACGAAATATTTCAATTCTACGCCGGTTGATCTTGAAGCGACGCTTGACGCATCACTCGGCCATGCCGAGGCGCTGCAACCCATGGTAGGAGATGTGTCAGAGAAATTATGGTCCTTAAGAAAAGCAGGCGAGAATATTTTGTTTGAAGGAGCCCAGGGGTCATTACTGGATATCGATCAGGGCACTTACCCGTATGTTACCTCTTCAAACACCACTGCAGGTGCAATCAGTAGTGGCTGTGGCGTCGGACCCAGAGACCTTGACTATATTTTAGGTATCACCAAAGCGTATACCACACGGGTCGGTTCAGGTCCGTTTCCCACCGAGTTATTTGATGATGTAGGGCGCCGTCTGGCGACTAAAGGTAACGAGTTCGGATCAACTACGGGTCGACCACGACGTTGCGGTTGGTTTGATGCCCACGCCCTGCAACGTGTCATTCAAATCAACAGCATCTCCGGGTTGTGTATTACAAAACTTGACGTGCTCGATGGCCTAGATACTGTATCAATCTGTGTTGGTTATGACGTCAACGAAGATGGGGATGAAACCCCCGTTTATGAAGAACACCCGGGGTGGCAGGAGTCGACCGTTGGAGTGAAAAACCTGGAAGAACTTCCAACAGAGGCGCGGAGCTATCTGGCGCGTATAGAATCCGCCTGCGAGGTATCCATTGATTTTGTATCAACGGGACCAGACCGTGAGGAAACTATCGTCAAGCGCAACCCATTTGGGGACTAATGATTACATCGAGCTTGCGGATGTTATAGTTCTAGACGAACCATTCAACGCCAAATAGGCAGGTAATTCTACAATTGCCTGGGAGGCAGGAAACGTTCCTGAAGCAAGAACACCGACCTGACCCGTTGAATTATCGCCTGCGCCAACCACGAATGCAGGGCCTCCCCCGGGAGCTGGTCTGCCACTGGTATTGTAAATTGCGCTCCACTCGGAGGAGTTTGTCGGTACCGTAACTGTTTGATTGAGTGTGGTTTGGACCATACCCTTAACAAACGTGGTCTCCGTAAGACGTTTGTCTAGCATACTAAGGCGAGACGAATAAAATGCAAACCAACACTATATTGACAGCGTCATTATCGACTCCGGTGGCAATAAGTACACTGTACCCGGCGATTACCCCATTTATGTTTACTCAATTGGCGAACTACTATTTGCGCGATGTGGCTCACTTGGAGTCAATCCTTTTTAGGCACTTCTTCCATAGACATCTGCGGGCCACTCATATGTTCTATTCAATAGAGAATGCTAGGGCGTACTTCCGGCACTTTTATTCGTTTTTGATCCATAAGCGGCGCCGCTGCGTATAAAGGGATACAACTAACAATTAAAGGCGACATATGGCTTCCACAATCGAGAAATCCCTTGGTAATACTGAAACTAGTCTGAACACACTGAAGGTGCTAGCTGAGAATAGTTTCGATTCGATTTTGATCACTGATGCGACCGCTAAGGGAAAAATCATCTACGCGAATAAGGCCTTCAAAAAACTAACCGGTCATGATTCTTCTGAAGTCATCGGTAAAACACCGCGAGTCTTACAGGGCAAGGGCACGGATAAAAAGGTTATTGAGCGCCTCTCAGTTGCGTTGAAGTCTGGCGGAAAATTTGAAGGAAAAGCGATCAACTATAAAAAGGATGGCACGCCTTTTATTATGTACTGGAGAGTACTTCCCATAAAAGTCGGGAAGAAAATCGAAGCGTGGGTTGCGATCCAAAGGGAAGGGTCTGTTATTTGACCCTTTAGAGGGGCTCGGGGGGAGGCTGTGCACTGCTGTCAATCTGATCTGTTCCCTCGCAGCCTCATAAGAAGCTAATTTTCAAAAACCTAAACCAAGCAATTGCCAATGGCTTGTGAATATCTCTTTGCAAAAGCGGAGGAGGTTGGCACAGCTTTTGTCAAATCCAGCTAGTTCATTGCCAAACCGCCGGCGACATTGAGCGAAACGCCGGTGACTTTCTCTGCTGTGGCAAGGTATCGCACCGCCTCGCCAATGTCCTCTTCCGGCTGCGGGCGACCAAGCGGGATTTGCTCCTGCATGCGCTCTTCAAAATCCGCTGTAGTCTGATCCGTCATCTGATGGTCGAGCCACATGGCGGTACCGATGATGCCGGGGCACACCGCGTTTACCCGGATTCCAGACGGCGCGAATTCTAGTGCCAGGGCCTGGGTAAAACCGATGACGGCCCATTTGGAAGCGGTGTAGGCTGAGAGATTCGGGCTGCCTCTTTTGCCAGCGATAGATGCGGTGTTGACGATAGCGGCGCTGGTCGAGGCGCGAAGTGCAGCAAGCGCACTGCGCGGCATATTATAGATGCCCTTCACGTTGACCTCGAAGACCCGATCCCAGTCTTCTTCTGCAAAGTCTTCAATCGGACCGCTGGCAATCACGCCTGCGTTGTTACACAGAATGTAGAGGCCACCAAAGGCCGCCGCAATGGTTGCGGATACAGCTTTGTCACATAGCCGCTCTAGCTTTGTTTAGTGTCTGAAATTCGGTCGGTTTGACTTCGGGTTCGCGCTAGCTGTTGGGATACAGGTTTCCTTTAAGTTCAACTACTTTGGAAACACTGCCAGACTGATAAATCGGATGAAGTAACACAGGCTGAAAGTTTTGATGTGTGATTGCTTGAAATCCCTCGCTATTTTTCCCCACCACGTTCGGTAAAGGGGATTGAGGATGATTCTTTGAGATTCCGTCAATTAGGTGCTTTGCGAGATGCTGATATGTTAGGTCACGGTCACCGGTTTCGCTGTCGTAATAGAATTTTTGACCGCCGGTTTCTTTTACGAAGAAAAATCTTTTTGTGAGTTCCCTAGCCTCTTGAGCCAAGTCCATTCTGTTCTCCTTCTACGTCTGACGAAGCAGCGCCTGTTTTGGTCTTTGTTTGGATTGCGAATTTGCAGCATCGCTTTGACTAACCCGCTAAAACAGGTGTTTACTGACTTCTAATCGGAACTACGTTCTTCCTAGGAGTGTTCGGGCTGTGATAGTCCGGTAGGTCCTCCAGCAATTTCTTCGTGATTTGTTTCATCTTTCCAATATACGTAGGGGAGTAGATGCCTGCTTTTCCATAGTTGTCTTTGGCCTGTTTTTTCGCAGCGCTCCAGCCGAAAATTCTTTCGAGAACATCTTCATGTCCGATGCCCTTTGTATCAGCCAAATGCTTTCCTGTGTGTCTGCAACTGTAGGGAATAAGTTGGTCGTTGCCAGTGACTTCTCGCAGCACCTTGGCAAACTTCTGTGAATGATTCTGCTGCAGGGCGACTTTCTCACCGACGACATAGCCTGTGTTATTGAGCGACAGCAGTTTCAGGTGCGTCTCGTTGATTATCACGACAGGCCTTCGTCTAGACTCTTGCTTCGTGCCGCCAAGAATGTAATAGCCGTCCAAAGCAAAAACATCTTCTACTTGTGTCTGACATATCTCAGCTGCAGAAGCGCCACAGAAAATCCCAAAAATACTTAGCCTTTCAAATTGTCCGAAAGACTCATCATGGGCTGCTCTCCACAGTAGTGGTAGTTCGGTGTCTAGCTTTATCGGTGGTCTTGCTGAAGCGGTCTTAGACTGACCAGCTATTCTTAGTTGTGCTACGGCAACGTGTGTAACAACGTCGTCAGCGTAAAGTCTAATTGCAGCCGCCGGTACATTGAGATGTCGTTTAGCGGTGTTGGCGTTGGGGTAAACGGTGGTGAGGTGGTTTCTGTATAGCCTGAGACCCTCGTTGACGTTCTCCTGAGTAAACTCCTGATTGCCAGAGAAATCCAAGAAGTCGCTCAGTCGTTTGACATCTTTTAGCCATTCTCTTTTTTTACGGTTTCGTTCGACTTCAGTTCCTGAGTGTTCGTTCAACTGTTTCTCTTTGTATGCTTTGTAATAATCGACTGCATCACTGAAAAGATGAAACTTCTGTGTGCCTTCCCGCTGTTTCAGTATCTCCACCACTGCACCAACTAGCTGTCTCGGGAGCTTCGTTTTCTCTGGGTAATTTCGATCCCAGTCTGGGTCATCATGGTTAGCGTGGATGCCAAGAGCTTCCTCGATCCTGTAGTCGCTCTCATCGCTGAAACTGTCAACCCCGAGAAGAGTCCCGGCTTTTAACCCGCGGACATCCAGATACGCCTTTGCATTTTTCTCCCAGCCAGCTGCGTCGACAGTCCTGTAGTCGGTCTGCTCTAGGAATCGAACAAGCGTTTCAAACTGCTTATTTTTCTGCTCGATGGCTGTCGCCACCATCACCTCAGAAGCGGCGACAGCTAGTTTCAGAGGCATGACTACTGGGTTTTTAATGTTCAGGTGTTTGGCTTTCTGCTGAAGCCGCAGCGGGATCTTTCGTTGGAATGCGAAACTCTGCGCGTCGCTTCTAATCTTAAGATGCTTAATTTTCATCAGGTGCTAAACTGGCCGAAAGCGTCTGTTAAGTATACCGCCAGGCACTTCTTGTTGTTAGTTATTTTTATATAAGTATACCAAAAGTATACCGAATATAGGCTTTTAACCTATATTGAAAGTTAAAAATTCTATATAAAACAAGTATAAGGGTGATAGTTTGGCTTTTTTATGGTGCCGAGGAGAGGACTTGAACCTCCACGGGGTTGCCCCCACTAGCACCTGAAGCTAGCGTGTCTACCAATTTCACCACCTCGGCTTGAGGACGCGCAAGATTACTAGTGCGCAACGATGCTGTCAATTACGGGATATTCGACATGAGCAAGAAATTGCAGGATCCAGAGGCTGAAAGTGAAGCTCGCCGATACTCAGATCCTATAGCCAGCCGCCAGCTGATATTGCAGGTTATGAAAAATATTGCAGAACCAGTGGCCTTTAAGCGTCTCGCGAAGGAACTTAATCTGGAGGTGCGCGGTAAACGCGAAGCGCTGAAGAATAGGTTACGCGCCATGGTTCGTGAAGGTCAGCTCGTTGTCGATCGACGAAATATATATGCGCTCGCCGGTAAAATGGAGATTGTCCGTGGTCGCGTTTCTGGGCACTCAGATGGCTTTGGGTTTCTAATCACGGATACCGATGATGTTTTCTTACCGCATCGTCAGATGCGAACAGTTTTTGACGGCGATATCGCGCTGGTTCAGATCCGTGGAACAGACCGAAGGGGTCGTCCCGTCGGCGACATTACTGAAGTGCTGGAAAGAAATACCACTGAGCTGGTGGGGCGTTTATACGTTCACAAAGGCACCTGGCTGTTAGAAAGTCTGAACACAAAAATAACGCAGGAAATCCTGGTACAGGTTTCGGGTGCCGAAATCGATGGACAAATTGTCAGCGCGTCAGTCGTCGATCAACCTTCACGTCACGGTTTGCCAACCTGTGTTGTACGCGAGGCACTCGGCGAGCATCTTTCAGCAGAAATGGAAATCAAGGTTAGTTTGCTGAACAACGATATCCCCAGTGTGTTTTCACCCGAGGTTTTATCGGAGGCCAGTGCAATGCCCCGTGTGGTATCCGTAGAAGATAAACACCACAGGCAAGATTTGACAGCGCTACCCTTTGTAACCATTGATGGTGCGGACGCCAAAGATTTTGACGATGCCATTTACTGTGAAAAAAGATCGCGGGGAGGATGGCGCCTCATTGTCGCGATAGCTGATGTGTCGCATTATGTGCGGGTTGGTTCCCAGTTGGATGAATCTGCGATGCAACGCGGTACGTCAGTCTATTTCCCGCAATATGTTGTTCCGATGTTACCGACAGGAATTTCCAATGAATTGTGTTCACTGAAGCCAGAAGTTGATCGACTGGTACTAGCCTGTGAAATGCAGATCTCTGCAACTGGACGCATTAGTAAGTATGAATTTTACGAAGGTGTAATATGTTCAGCAGCTCGACTTACTTATGATGAGGTTGCCGCAGGGGAAGTCGACAGCCCATCCCTGACATGCGCTCGAGATCTCGTTGATGTATTACTGTCGAAGCGAGAGGTTCGGGGAGCGCTGGATTTTGACACCGCAGAACTTTCCTTTACGCTCGATTCGGCGGGAAACATTGACGCGATCAGTAAACGGCAACGCAATGATGCCATGCAATTGATAGAAGAGTGCATGTTGTGCGCTAATGTCTGTGCGGCGAGATTCATGCAGCAATTAAGTCTGCCCGGTCTGTACCGCGTTCATGAAAAGCCCAGTGAGGAAAAACTGGCTTTCCTACGAAAATTCCTCGATACCCTGGGAATCAATCTGTCTGAGGGTTCACCAACGCCCGGCGAGCTACAGTGCGTATTGGACGAACTGCGTAACAGAAAGAATGGTCATATTTTGCAACTGTCAGTACTGCGGTCACTCTCGCAAGCGGTATATCAAGTTCAGAATGTCGGACACTATGGGCTGAATTATCCAAATTACACACATTTCACTTCGCCGATTCGGCGCTATCCTGACCTGCTAACACATCGGCTTATCAAGTCTGTCATACACAGCGAATTACCCACTGATTTGGTACGTCGACAATCCACTCTTAGCGTTAATGAATTCGCGTATGAACCTGATCAGTTGCTGACGTTGGCCAGTCATTGTTCTACCACGGAAAGACGCGCGGAGACAGCTGTGTATCAGGTCATCGAGTGGATGAAGTGTGAATACATGGCGAAAAAAATCGGTGATACAGAGCCCGGTGTCATTACACATGTGACCAACTTTGGTTTTTTTGTCCAGTTAGAGGAATTGCATGTAGAGGGCCTGGTCCATGTGAGTAACCTAAGTAATGACTATTACGTATTCGATCAGGAAGGTCAGTGCCTGGTCGGTCAGCACGGCGGTCTTAGTTTTGGTATAGGCGATGATGTGACCGTTCAGATTGCCAGGGTAAGTGTTGATGAGCAAAAGATAGATTTTGACTTAATTTCCCACCAAGGGATGAAACGGCGCCGCAAACGTCGTGGAAAAAGAAAATAATGGAATTCGTATACGGGATTCATGCCACTAGAAATTTCTTCTCGGCCGGGAATGGTACTGCGGGACGATTATTGCTGAAGTCGGGAAATCTTGGCCCACGTCTTAGGGAAATTGAAGCCGACGCGCTACGGGTTGGTTGTCCGGTCGAATATCACGATCGTGCAGCCCTAGACGCGATTACAACGAACCATCAGGGCGTGGTGCTATACATTGATGAAGTCGCACAGGAAATCTCCTTGGAGCAGCTCCTTGGAAACCGGTCGGCGTGCAATCTTTTTTTGGTTCTAGACGGCATTACTGATCCCAGAAACTTGGGAGCATGTATCAGAAGTGCGGCGACTATGGGTGTGGCAGCTGTCATTGCGCCTAAAAATAACAGTGCTCCTTTAAGTCCTGCGGCTGTAAAAACCGCCTGTGGGGGCGCTGAACTGGTGCCTTATCTCCAGGAGGCGAATATTGGCAGAACACTGGATCAGCTTAAAGAAGCCGGTTTCTGGGTGGTTGGCACAGTACTGGAAGGTGGTGAGCCTCTGGAAAGCCTGGATCTCCGTGGCGATTTGGTACTGGTCATGGGCTCTGAAGATAAGGGCATGCGTCGCATCACCCGCAAAGCCTGTGACCACCTGGCATCTATTCCGATGGTTGAAACCGCGCTTGGCTTAAATGTTTCTGTGGCAACAGGCATCAGCCTTTATGAGATTGCCCGTCAGCGCCGGCTTGCAACCTGATCATTGATTCACTACAATCCGCGGCCTTTCGTCAATATTACGACGGAAATCAAGCCATCTCCTTGCTTCACTGATCTTAATCGGGAAGCAAAACCGAAAGGAGTCTTTATGAGACACTACGAAATTGTGTTTCTGGTACATCCTGATCAAAGCGAACAGGTACCAGGAATGATTGAACGCTACTCGAATACGATCACGCAGGGTGGAGGAAGTATCCATCGTGTGGAAGATTGGGGCCGGCGACAACTCGCATTTCCCATCAGCAAAATCCATAAAGCACACTATGTCCTGTTGAATATTGAGTGTAGTAAAGAAGTGCTGGAGGAAATCAACACGGCGTTCCGTTTCAACGATGCAGTATTACGGAATCTTGTGATGAGCAGGAAGCGCCCAGATACAGAAGAATCTCCGATTATGAAGCTAGAGAACGAGAGTCGTGTTAAAAAGGACCGTGACACGGTGAATCGAGCCCCGGCTCCGGTAGTAGAGGCCAAAGAGGCCGAGGAAGCCAAGACTGCTACGGAAGCCAAGGCCATTACGGAAGAAGCCAAGGCCACTGCGGAAGAAGTCAAGACCAGCACGGAAGACACTGCGCCCGCTGAAGATTCAGGAGAATAAGATATGTCACGATTTTATCGCCGTCGAAAGTATTGTCGATTTACCGCGGAGCGTACCGTTGAAATTGACTACAAAGATTTGGAAACGCTAAAGGCGTTTGTTTCGGAGACAGGAAAGATTGTCCCGAGCCGAATCACCGGTACTAAAGCCAGGTATCAACGTCAGCTTGCCAAGGCAATTAAAAGGGCAAGATTTCTGTCGTTGTTACCGTATACCGACGCGCACAAATAGCGCAGCCGAGAGGCCAGCGATTAATTATGCGTGCTTTGGCAGAATTGGTGATGCGTGGTCGACGCTACGCAATAGGGGCGAGTATGGTAGGCGCTTCGATACCTTTCTTAAACTGGCTATCCACCGCGATCGTCAGCCTGGTAGTACTTAGAAAAGGTGCTGCCGAGGGCTCAATCGTTTTACTATGGGCACTGCTACCCCTATATTTTGTGGGTGGTCCGATGCCGGTCATTGCGCTTGTTGGTACGGTCATCATGGCCTATATATTACGGGTAACGCTGTCCTGGGAACTTGCAATAGCGGTAGCGGTGATCGCCTCAGCAATTGGAAGTCTGGTGTTTGAATATACCGCCGCTGATTTGCTCGTGATGCTGGTTGAGTTTTATGTGAAATTTTTTAAACAGAACTCCATTGAGGTCTCATCCGAATTAGCACGCAAGGCCATTGTAGGTAATTATGCTATGGGGCAGGCTTGCGGAATGTGTGCGCTATTGGTGCTCGCGCGATGGTGGCAAAGTCAGTTGTACAATCCTGGTGGCTTTCAAAAGGAATTTCACCAGATACGACTGACGCCATGGTTTAGCACGGGCGTTGTTGTCGCAATGATGTTTTCATTTGTATTTGATGAGCAGTTAGGCCGATGGATACGGCTGCTTACCGTGCCGTTATTTTTTGCCGGTATTGCGCTCGTACACTGGACATTTGGGTTTCGAAAGATGTCCATGAACTGGCTCATTGCGTTTTATATACTATTAATTATTTTATCGAATTTGATTTATCCAATAGTGGCGTCACTCGCGTTAATGGATAGTTATTTGAACTTAAGGCAACGAATTCAAACCAAGAAGGTGTAACGATCATGCAAGTAATACTCCTTGAAAAAATTGCGAACCTGGGAGATCTCGGAGATCTGGTTACCGTCAAAGCAGGATATGGACGGAATTACCTAGTACCGGAGCACAAGGCCGTCCCGGCCACTAAAGACAATGTCGAACATTTCGATTCGCGTCGCGGTGAACTTCAACGTCTGGCGGATGAAAAGAAAGGTGAGGCAATGGATCGAGCCGAGAAACTTTCGGAAATCTCACTCACTCTGGCCGTAAAAGCGGGCGAGGAAGGTAAGTTGTTTGGTTCCATTTCCGTACGGGATATCGCTGAGGCAGTAACAGCACGTGGTGTAGCGCTGGAGAAAAGTGAGGTGCGACTGCCGGATGGCCCGATTCGTGAGGTTGGCGAATTTGATGTGGGCGTCCATCTCTACAGTGAGGTTGGAGCGGTCATTAAAGTGTCTGTCGTCGCAGAGACTCAATAACGCAGAAACATATTTTCAATCCGGGCATGATGATTTAGGCTAGGGGTCCCAGGATCCTCCGGTTTTTTCTTTGGCCACCGCATCAAAAGACTTAACGACGCCACTGTTAAAAGTGCCACCACATTCTCTTGAAGCGGAACGGTCTGTACTGGGCGGTATGTTATTGGATGCTACAGCATGGGATACCATCGCAGGCATCGTGACCGCTGACGATTTTTATCGTGGTGACCATCGCACTATCTTTCGCTGTATGCAAAATCTGGCGGAACAGAACAAACCTTTAGACGTCATTACCATTAGCGATGCCCTCGATGATATCAACGAGTTGGATAACATTGGTGGTCTGACCTATATCTCTGGACTCGCAGCGAATA
>Ga0302134_10000464_pt1 | contig 17445 bp, 15 predicted proteins | sample CB9_SCM_MG_FD_203123 | JGI IMG/M metagenome (GOLD analysis project Ga0302134, IMG submission 203123) | Marine microbial communities from Western Arctic Ocean, Canada - CB9_SCM | ecosystem: Environmental > Aquatic > Marine > Oceanic | place: Canada: Western Arctic Ocean | collected 2017-09-19
AAGTGTTCAAGATTCAACCCACGAATGGATTGAGGGTTTTGCTGGAGCCTTGGAAAGAGATCGATTTCTCACGATGATCGAGACTGCTGGATTTACCGACGTTGAAGTTTTGGAAGAACGTCAGGAATTTAGTGGTAGCGAAGAGTGGCGGTCATCATTGGCTACTCTGACGATCAGGGCGCAAAAGCCGACTGGCTAGGCGTGGATATTCCCTTCTATCTTCTAATTCTTCCTCCGTTAGGGCGATGGTTAGATTGAGGGGCACGCTACTCGTTCACAGGAATGAGTCGGTCAACCCGAGCCCGCCTCACGCATTCCCCCTCACCTAAATCCTCTCCCTAATGGAGAGGACTTCTGAACACAGTCGCATCATCGGCTCGCTACACTAGACACCAATCATGCTGATTAATCCTTGGGTACGAAACTACGAGAAAGACGACCACGCCGCGCTGGGTCGCGTTCGTGAATGGGCCGCCAACAAACTCGGTAGCAATGTCGACTATGGTTTTGGATACGGCACATGGGTATTTATCGGCACTGAAACCGTTATCAAGATCGACCCTGAAGTAGGTCGACCTGAACGGTTCAGTCATGAACTCGCAGTTAGCCAGATGGAAATACCGGGAATTGCTACTCCCCGGGTTCTCGAAACTGGTGCTCTAGAAGGTAGGGCATGGGTGATTATGACCCGCCTCGAAGGATCAAGCGGGTACAACGTTTGGCCGGGTCTGGATCAAGATGCTCGCAGAAGGCTTACTACTCAGCTCGCTACAGCGCTCGGGCACATGCAGCAGTTCGAGCCTGACCGAGGAATGTTGCACGCCGAAACCGAGAACTGGTCGCAGCACATCCGGCTGTCATTTAACCGTGCTCTACGAGCCGTAGACGCAGTTGTTCCGGGACGAGTACTGACACAGTCGCAGGGCGCTTTTGCGCAGTGGGCTGAAGCGTTGGAAGATCGACCGCAGGTACTTTGCCACGGCGATCTGTGGTTCGGAAATATACTGGTCGACAACGATAGTGGACTTGCCGGTATTCTCGATTTTGATCGAATGGCGATGGCACCCGCCGACTATGAGTTAGACATGCTGCTGCGCTTCTGGCGCTACCCCTGGAACTTTGTTCCCGAGCAGTTGGAAGCAACGTACAACGACCCGCTTGATATCGCACTAATGAAGCCGTTCGTTGAGCTGTGTCAGGGCGATCTCAGTGATGAGGCGCTTTCGGCTCGACTAAGCACTACCGAACTTATCTACCGCCTGAATCTCGTCAATCGCTTCGGCTGGAACGACGAGTCGGCCGAGATGTTCGAGACAGTACTCGGCGGCGATTGGGCTGCAGGCCTGGTTTAGGGTGCCATTGGCACTTTTATTTGTGGCTATAACCAAGCTCGTTCTTACTCCGATTATTCTAGTTCCTTCTCCATGAGGGAGAAGGTTAGGTTGAGGGGGCACGCTGTTAGTTTTGAGCGGCAATTACCCGCCCCCCCACCACGCTCATTCCCCCTCACATAAATCCTCTCCCTAAGGAAGATGACTTTTAGCGTGACGGATGCGTTATCTGTTCCGGCACTTTGACACCTTTTTCTCTGGACAAACTGCAAAAGCCTAACCATAGTGTGCCCAGCAGACAGTCCATTTTGAGCACCAGCAGGAGAGATCGTATGAAAGCGGTTGTATACAAAGAGCCATTCAAAGTAGTGGTTGAAACGGTTCCAGACCCCCAGATACTTCACCCAAACGACGCAATCGTGAAGATCACTTCGTCCTGCATCTGCGGATCCGATCTCCATATGTACGAAGGTCGAACAGCTGCCACGCCGGGAATCGTGTTTGGTCACGAGAACATGGGTGTGATCGTGGAGGTGGGCCCGGCTGTAAAAGAACGCAAAGTTGGCGATCGTGTTGTGATGCCATTCAACGTCGCCTGTGGATTCTGTAAAAACTGTCTCGGCGGCTACACCGGATACTGCACGACAGTGAATCCCGGCTTCGCTGGCGGAGCTTATGGATATGTTTCGATGGGGCCATGGGTTGGTGGACAGGCAGAGCTAATGCAGGTTCCGTTCGCCGATTTCAACTGCTTGGTACTGCCAGAAGGCACCGAGCATGAAGCGGATTTCGCGCTCTTGGCTGATATTTTTCCAACTGGGTACCACGGCACTGAATTAGCAGGTGTAACACCGGGCGAGAGTGTTGCAGTGTTTGGTTGTGGACCGGTTGGGTTGATGGCTTCCTACAGCGCTATTTTGCGTGGTGCTTCGCAGGTATTTGCCGTTGATCATGTTCAAGAACGACTCGATAAAGCTGCTGAAATCGGGGCAATACCTATCAACTACGACGACGCTGATCCTGTTGAGCAGATCAAAGCGCATCTAGGTGGTGAGGGTGTAGATAAAGGCATCGACGCTGTTGGGTATCAGGCAACGGCAGCCGGATCTTCAGCCGTCGGCGGTGAACAGGACGAAGTGCCGAATATTGTGCTGAACCAGCTAATTGATGTGGTTGCTCCTACTGGGGCGCTCGGTATTCCTGGTCTTTACGTTCCTTCGGATCCGGGCGGAGTAGATGAGCGTGCTAAAAAGGGTGCGCTCTCGATCAACTTTGGGCAGCTGTTTGAAAAGGGCATTCGTTTGGGCACTGGACAGTGCAATGTGAAGCAGTACAACGCTAATTTGCGTGACCTAATCATCTCGGGTCGGGCACTACCAAGCTTCGTTGTTTCGCACGAAGTTTCATTGGATGAAGCGCCTGACGCTTATCAGAAGTTCGACCAGCGAGTAGACGGTTACACGAAGGTGATTTTGCACCCATAGGATGAATTGGTTCCTTCTCCATAAGGGAGAAGGTTAGGCATGTCCTGAGTCAGTCGAAGGGTTGAGGGGGCACGCTGTTCGTTTTGAGCGGCAAACACCTGCCCCAGCCCCACCGCATTTCCATTCCCCCTCACCTAAATCCTCTCCCTAATGGAGAGGACTTTAATGCCGAGAACTTGGCGGTTAAACAACGCAGCCCTGCGTCGCTTTTTGAGAGCGAGCACAGGGCTGTGTGGTTGATTCTGTTGTTAGTGCCAGATGTGATTTAGCACTTGGGTACTTCGAGAGTTCCGCGGGGAACTCCAGAGCCAGTTGTAGACTTCGCTTGAGACACGCCTTACCTCTCGTCCTTCGAGAACCTCAGGATGACATTTACAGGATCGCTCCAGAGAAAAAAACTAGTCGGCGACGTTTGCTGTTGGGCGGGCGTCGAGGAGGTCGATACCACCTCGGACCTGACCAAGCGTATCGGCGATTCGTTCTTCAAGCGTGAACAGCACTTCGCGAGCGTAGTTGTCTGCGCCCTTGCGTCGTGAGTCGGCTGAAGTTTCAGCCTCGTTCAAGATTCCGTTTACGCGACCTTCAGCATCGTCGATCAATCGGCCAGCACTCTTCTGTGCTTCGGCTTCAATACCGACTGCTTCTTCGTTAGCCACTCGAGTGATTTCAGTGTCCTGAATCATCTTTCGGGCTTCATCCTGAGAAGTTGTGAGCAATGTGTTCGACTGCTCTTCAGCCAGCTGACGAATCGTTGTGGCTTCTTCATCTGCATATGCGCGAATTCGGCGGGCTTCTAGTTCAGCCTGCTTGATAATTGCATCTTTCTGACGAACAACGCCTTCAGCTTCGTTCATCTGGGTAGGCATTTCGCCTTTCATCTCGGCGATTACTGCCGTGATTTTGTCCAGATTTACGAGCGTTCGTGCTGTTCCGGGTACTCGACCTTTGACGATCATCGCTTCAAGATCTTCGAGCTGTGACATAAGTGTCATTACTGCCTCCATGCGTGCCGACTGACGCGTGCTAATTGTTGCTGCTTGCTTTTCGCTGTTCGAGCTTCTCAACCAGAGGCCCCCATACGTTTTTAGGAACTAGATCCGACACATCGGCGCCGAGTGCTGCTACTTCCTTCACTCTTGATGAACTCAGAATCTGGTATTCCAGAGCGCTGAAAAGACAAATCGTTTCGACATCTTCAGCCATCCTGCGGTTCATTAGTGCCATTTCACTTTCGTACTCGAAATCACTGGTGATTCGTAAGCCACGAATGATCACCGATGCGTCGATTTCTCGGGCAGCGTTAACTGTGAGGCCTGTGTACGATTCCACCGTTACGTTAGGCAGGTGTGCCACCGCTTCGGCGAACATTTTTATTCGCTCATCGACGTTGAACATAGTTCGTTTCGATGAGACTTCAACAACACCAACCGTCAAATGATCGACGGTGTGTGATGCTCTTTCGACAATATCCACGTGACCATTTGTCACTGGGTCAAATGTGCCAGGATAGATCGCTCGCGCCATCTATTCGCCCCCTGTAGTAGTCCCTGAAGAAGGGGACTTATCGATTACTGATTTATAGACCGAAATTGCGGTATCGCCGTAGAGTCGGTGTGTAGATAACTTGAGCCCGGGAAGCGTGTCTGGCAGCTCCGTCATCTTCGAATGCTCAGCAAAAACTATTGCGTTCGGAGCGATCAGATGTGCGTCGCTGACTTTCTGAAATAGCGCTTCAAATTCCACAAGATCGTACGGCGGGTCGGCAAAAATCAGGTCGAATTCACCCTTCAGTCTTCCGACTGCGTTGAGTGCACTTCCTGTTTGTACTGAGCCTTGCATTGCCAACTTGTTTTTTTCCAGAGCCTTTTTAATGTCGCCACACCGACGTCCGTTTTGCTCGATGAACACGGCGTTTGTGGCGCCACGTTGTAGAGCTTCTATCCCAAGCGCCCCAGTTCCTGCGTAGATATCGAGAACACGGAGTCCGCTTGCTCCAGCAGGCCCAAGCATCGAGAAAATAGCTGATCTCACTTTGGATGTGGTAGGTCGAAGAGAACTCCCACCGGAAGCTCGTCGAAAATCTAACGATCCTCTGCGCTTGTTACTCATCGCACTTTCGATCCGCACTTGAAACCCCTGTTTCTTCCTCTGACAACCCCAGAGAAACGATGGGACGAAACCGATTATTCACGGCGCGGGCGATTCTTAACCATCGTGGGTTGTTACCGATTTCAGCGTTTTTACACGGAAGCGGTGCTGCGAGAGTGTGTCTGAATCCGTTGTGTATTAACGCGCTGTCGGTTCGTTCGCTGGCTTAGAATGAATTGCTGCCGGCAGCAATGAGCTATCGATTGCTTGGCTGTGGCGGAGCGGAACGCAGTTGCGTGGCGATACGACTTAACACGAATTACAGCAGGATTTTCCTGCGCCGAAAAATATGACCAACGAAGATCAACAAGAACAGCCGAATCAAGAAGAACAGGCAGCCGGTGAGCAGAAACTCATCGAGGACCGCCTAGCTAAGGCAGCCCAGATTCGAGCGAAGGGTATTGATCCGTACCCGCCTCGGTATGATCGCACCCACACTTCAGTTGAAGCTAGCAAACTGTTTGAGTACGCCGAAATTATGGCGAGCAACGGTGTTGGTGACGATGCTGAACACCCAAAAACTGAAACCGTCCGCATCGCTGGTCGAGTCATGGCTCGGCGCGGAATGGGTAAAGCTGCGTTCATCGATCTGAAAGATGGCTACGGTTCTATTCAGGCGTTCGCTCGCCAAAACACGATGGGTGACGAAGCCTATGAAATCGTGAATCTGCTGGATATCGGCGACATTATCGGTGTCGAAGGTTCGGTTATTCGTACTCGACGAGGTGAAGTTAGTGTCGAAGCCGAGAAAGTAACTGTTCTAACCAAAGCGATTCGTCCGCTGCCTGACAAATGGCACGGTTTACAGGACCAAGAAATCCGCTTCCGACAGCGATACCTTGATCTGATTTCAAACGACAAAGCGATGAAGAACGCACTGTTGCGATCTGATGTCGTGCGAAAGATGCGCGACTTCATGCATGGGCGCGGATTTATCGAAGTCGAAACTCCTATTTTGGTTCCGGTCGCTGCTGGTGCTCAGGCGACTCCGTTTGAGACTCACCACAATCAGCTAGATCGCGATTTGTACTTACGAATTGCCACCGAGCTTTATCTAAAGAAATTGATCGTCGGTGGAATCGAACGAGTATTTGAAATCGGTCGATTGTTCCGTAATGAGGGGCTTGATCACGATCACAACCCAGAGTTCACCACTATCGAGAGTTATCAGGCTTACGCCGACTATAACGATGTGATGGATATGGTTGAGCAACTCGTCTCATTTATTGCGAAAGAAACAACTGGCTCGATGATATTGCCGGAAGTTGAGGGTGTTCGACCGTCTATCGATTTGACCCCGCCGTGGCCTCGATTGGACCTTCGGGAAGAAATCAAGAAGCGCACCGGTATCGACTTTCTCGTAACCCGTGATGTGGAATCGCTTTCCGCTGCGATGCGAGAACGCGGAATTCACGTTGAAGCAGGTTCGGCTTGGGGTCGATTGCTCGACAAGGTAATTTCTACAGAGGTTGAGCCACATTTGGTTCAGCCGCATTTCTTGGTCGACTACCCTGTCGAAATGTCGCCACTCGCCAAGCGCAAGCCTGACTCTGACGAAATCGTTGAGAGGTTCGAGGGCTTCGTGATGGGGACTGAGCTTTGTAACGCGTTCACTGAGTTGAACGATCCTGTAGATCAGCGTGATCGATTTGAACAACAGGAAAAGCAACGATTGGAATTCGGCGATGATGAGGCCGATCGTTTGGACGAAGACTTCCTACTTGCGATTGACCACGGTATGCCGCCGACGGGTGGGCTTGGTCTCGGAATCGACCGCCTGACTATGCTGATTGCTGGTGAGGAGTCGATTCGAGAAATCTTGCTATTCCCAGCAATGCGCAACACGTGATCTAATCGTAAATACCTGCACAATTGTCGATCGCAACTGCATCGATGTTCTGAAAATTACTAGAGTAAAAAATGCATTCACTGGAACAGATAGTCCGAGATCCTGAGACATTCCGAGCCGCACTGGTTCGCCGCGGAGAAGACCCGCCAATCGACAGGATTCTTGAACTCGACTCTCGTCGGAAGCAGTTGATTCAGGATGGCGATGTCGATCGTGCTCGACGTAACAACGTGAGCAAAGCGATTGGCGCAGAGAAGCGTAAGCCGACTCCCGAAGAAATCGCCGAGATGCGTGAGACTGGCGATCGTATTAAGACCGTCGAGGCTGAACTCGCCAATGTTCTTGAAGAACTGAACACCACGTTGCTGCCGATGCCAAACACTCCACTGGCTGACGTTCCGGATGGTCTCGACGAAGAATCGAACGTAATTATCCGAACTTCGGAAGGCACGACCGAAACGCACGGCAATGCTCATTGGGATGTTGCGACCGAACTAGGCATTCTGGATCTCGAGGCTGGTGCGAGCATCTCAGGCGCACGGTTCTATGTATTGAAGGGCAAAGGAGCGCGGCTGCAACGTGCGCTCGCTTCTTGGATGCTCGACGTCCAGACCGAGGAGCATGGATACACCGAGATCGATCCGCCGCTATTGGTTCGTGGTGAGACGATGACGGGTTCAGGAAATCTGCCTAAGTTCAAAGACAATCTTTATAGAGACGACGAGTCGGACTTGTGGCTGGTTCCTACTGCCGAAGTAGCACTGAATGGTCTGCACCAAGGGAAGATTATCGACCCAGGTGTTCTACCAATGAAGTATGTCGCTCAGACTCCGAGCTTCCGAAAGGAACAAACTTCGGCTGGTCGGGATGTTCGCGGAATTAAGCGTGTGCATCAGTTCGAAAAAGTCGAAATGTTCCGCTACGTCGAGCCTGAAACTTCAGACGAAATGTTGGAAGAAATGGTTGGAGAGGCATCAACGCTTTGCGAGCGATTGGGTCTCACGTACCGAGTGCTCCAGCTTTGCGCTGGTGACATGGGATTCCAGTCGGCTAAGACGTATGACATCGAGGTTTGGTCGCCGGGTTGCTCTGAGTGGCTCGAAGTGAGCTCGATTTCAACATGTACGGATTTCCAGACACGTCGCAACGGCACTCGATACCGTCCAGAAGTAGGTGCTTCAACGAAGTTGCCACACACACTGAACGGGTCAGGTCTTGCGCTTCCACGAATATGGATTGCTGTGATTGAGAACGGGCTTCAGGAAGACGGCTCGATCGTTATTCCTGAGGTACTGGTTCCATACACCGGCTGGGATCGTATCGAAGCTAAGTAGGCCCGCCGCCTAGCTACGGAGTGATGTTGAGGGAGTAATCGGTCGGCAGGGTCGACTGGCGTGTAACGGCGCTAATCACCATGATGACTAGGTCGTCCTCATCGATTCCTTCGACTGTCATGCTGCCTTTTGCTTCGACGTCGATTGGTAGCTGATAAACCACCGGGTCGCCGGTTTCTTTTTCGTGGATCACCTGTACTAGGTACTGCGTAGGGATGGTTTCCTCTACGCGAGCGAATCCTCTTGAGTCCCAGTCGCCAAGCGTCGAAGTGTCATCTCGCCAGTTCAATTCTGGGATTTCGAAATCATCGAAACATGCGCCCTTTGAGAAGACTGCGTCGTCGGTGATGTATTCAAATCTCAGCAGGAATTGTTCACCAGCGTATTTTGAAATATCGACGGAATCCTGAACCCATCCGAGACTTATACCTGTAATTCCAGGGCCATACGCGTTTCCATTTGGATCGACATTGTGCGCCTGATCAGTGTCGATAATGTCCCAAGTTTCGCCATCGTCAGTCGACGCCATCACGTAGGCGTAGTCCCAAAACTCTTCGATTTCGTAATTAACCCAGTACTTCAAAGTTGCCGTACCACCCGAATCTAATGGGCGAAGATCGACGCTTCTAGTGAGGGTTGAATCGATTGAATCGCCATGATTCGACCACCAACATGTATCGCCGGAATGTGGCGGCGAAGTCAGCAACGAAGTTTCAGCTTCGCCACTAAATTCGATGGTCATCTGATTTGAACCGCTCGAAGTCACAAAGTAGTCGGCTCCAAACGATTTGACTCTGCCTGAGATTGAATCGGGAGCTCGTTTGTAGACGCTTTTAACGGGCGGGAAGGTTCGGTCTTCGTAGCTGTAAGCACCATCGTCCTCATGCAAATAATTAGCGATGAGCCAGTCGGCGAAAACTTCGTTTGCGGTTGCGCTGAAGCCCATTGCTGCCAGTGTTCCGTCAATCGAATCAATTCCGTCATCTTGATTTTGAGCGATTGCAGCGAGAATTTCATTGCCGCCGTAATGTGATGCGACGAAGGCGAAGAATAGGTTAGCTGCTCCGTAGTTAGCAGTTGAAATGGTGATGTCTTGAGCCCAAGCCGTGAGCGAAGTTGCGGGCGCTCGAACGAACTGGGATGCTGCAGATCGTTCAAATCCAGCGATTTCGGCCGCTACTTCAGAGAGCCCTTCGTTTATCCACGAATCTTCACTGCTGTCGGCAGCGAAGTGGGTTGCATGTTGCAACTCGTGAGCGATCACGCTGAGGAATTCATTGCCAGTGAGGCTGAGCCTGTTGGCCGACATATAAAGCGCTTCACGTTCGTTCGAGTGAGTCCGAATTTCACTCGGGTACGAGTCGGCTGCGGAGAAATAGCCCGCAACTCCGGTTCGGAGGACGCTGGTGTAGACGACCATGCGATCATCACCGTCGATACCGGGCATGATTGGCGTGCCAAAAACGTTAGTCACCGCTGGCCAAACATCGGTTTCGAAGTTGTTGGCGACTTCCTCTATCTCATCAGCATCAGGTTCGAATCCGTTTTCGAATACCCAATAAGCGTGTTCCGAAATATACGAAACCTCGCCGTGGACTATTACGCTTCCGACATCACGAGACACCCAGAAATCGACTTGCTTTCCGACGATCATAGGTTCCGATGTAGGTACGGTTTTTGGCTCGTTGTAGCCGGGCACTAACCGTTTTCCAAGTTCCTTAAGATCGCGATCTGGCGGTGTTGGAATTTTGGGCTCCTGCCGCGCTGGTATGAATTTTGGCGTAGACGTAGGAGTGGCTGAGGGCGTCGGTGAAATTTCTGCAGTTGGAGTAGGCGGTATTGCCGTCGCTAACTCCCCGGTTGAGACGGTCGCCGTTGGTGCCGTTATTGTCGACGTGGCTATCTCGTCTGAGTGGTTCGTAGGATCAGGGCTAGTAGTGGACGATGGGGCTGGTTCGTCCGAAGGGGCGAGCGTCGATACGACTGGTTCTGAGTCGTCAATGGAATCGTTTTGGCAAGCGACTCCAAGAATTGCGATGGGAACGAAACCGCCGAGAATGACAGCGTTGAAGATCAATCGTCGTGATCGTTGAAGCAAAATTCTGCGCAGCATCATTTAGATGTTGGTGCTTCGTCGTTGCTCTTGGCGTTGAACTTGTTCATTGCGTTATCAAATTCACCGTTCACGATCATAGTTATCGCATCTGCGGCGCGATTGGCAGCCGCACTAACTAGTTCACGCGATTCTGGATCAAATGTGCCTAGTACGTGATCGACCTGTTCCGCGGACGATTCTGGATTTCCAACACCGATTCGAACACGAGGGAATTCGTTGGTGCCTAGAGTCGTGATGATCGACTTCAGGCCGTTGTGCCCGCCGGGGCCGCCCTTTTTTCTTATACGCACAGAACCGGGTTTAAGGTTTATATCGTCGGTGACTACGAGAATTTTTTCTGGCTCAGTATTGAATCGATTCGTGAGGTAGCTTAGAGCCGTCCCGGATCGATTCATGAACGTGCGTGGGTAGGCAAGAACTATCGGTGCAGTTCCGAGTTGGACTTCGGCAAATCGTAGCTCTTTGCGTTTGCGGCTAAGCTCGGCGTTCGTGCGTTTGACCAGCTCGTCCATGCACCACCAGCCAACGTTGTGGCGGGTGTTTTTATACTCGGCACCTGGATTTCCAAGTCCGAGAATTATCCACGGTGAACCTTCAGATCCACCGCCGTTGCCGCTTGGAAACAGCTTGTCTAAGAGTGAGGAGACGCCCAATCTTCGTTACTTCCGCTCGTGTTGCCGGGTTTGCCAAATAAATTGTTTAGAAAGGATATGACCTTATCGTCGAGAACGTTGGCAAGGTCAGACAAATCTCCTGAGGAATTGAGCCGGAATAGACTCACGAGTTTGTCGGTATCTGGCGAATCAAGCACCAGTTTTGAAACAATCGTGGCGAGCCGATCACGATATCCGCTGAAGAGTCGTTCTATCTCGGAAATCATATCTGCAATATCGATGTGATTGGGCGGTTGTCCCAAACGCCCTCGGTAGTCTGGGCAGACAGGCTCATCAATCAAGCGAATCTCAGCACCCTCGTACTAGCATACCTTGAGAGAACGAACCGTTTCGTCCCAGAGCTTGGACAACTCTCTCATAGCCCCGAGTTGTATCGCATTTATGCGCTCAAATAGATCGATCTGTTTGACTTGCTTGGTTGTCGAGTCGATCCGTTGCTGGAGCAACTTGTTTTGTTCTTGTTTCTGAGCATGATCTTCTAGATACGCTAGTCTATATTCCTGCCGCCATCGTTGAAAATCGTCCCGTAGCGACAGCCATTGACTCGGCGATTCAACGATAGTTTTTAGATCAAATCGTGAACGAATCAGCTGTCGTTCTATTGCGAGTGAATGGTCAATTCTGCCAAATTCGACTTGGTCGAGGTAGTAAATAGTATTTTCGATCTCAGGTGCAGATTCGACAGCCGACCATCGAAATGCCGCCGCTGAAAGTGCGGCGCGCAAAGCTGGAATTGATCCGAACACTAATCTTGCTTGGACCACGTAGTCGAGCCACGAAAATGTGCCTAGAACTTGGGCTAAACGCTTGTCATCGGTGGTCAATGGCCTCTCGATTGCACCCGCAGCAATTTCTAGAGATTGCATTGCGGGAGACGCTGTGCGAATTCGCCTTGCGACTGCCTTCAATTGAACGTTGAACTCTTCAGCATCGGTATCTCGACCGCCTCCAAACCGGGTTTCGTTGGCGTGGGGAACGATGAGCTTCAGAAGCGGCACGACTGCATCCCACTCAGTAGATTTTTATCTTCTTAATGCTGTGAATCGACTGAAGCTGATGTCACTAATCGAAAGGTCCGCAAGGTTATCGCTCGATAGGTATTCCCGTATGCCATTCTCATTTATCGTTTCGATCTCTGAATCATGTTCAAGTGCGAAGGCAATAATCCATAGCCCCGCAATGGCGGGTGGATATCCAAGTTCATGAAGCAGCAGAGACGATAATTTTGATCTATTCAATTCTTCATCATCAGAATTGAATAGTGCTGCAATATGATCGGTGGCCAACGATTCGCCAAGCCTAATTCCACATAGCTGGCGTAGCTGGTTCTTTGCTTTCTTCAGGTTCCCGAGTAGCAGTTCTTTATAGATCGTTTCTGAAGTTATCTCAGCGAGGAAGCTGACCGACGGCGTGAGCATGCCAGCGGCTGCTACATCGATCCAAGATTGGGGAGTGTCGAGTAAGAAAATCAGGTTGGCTGTCGATTCAAACTTGTGGGTAGTTGAGAGGTTTGTGACATGACCCGACTTCCAACGATTATGAGATTCGCTTGCGAATTCTTCGTTGATTTCAGATTCGTACTCGACCAATGCTGATGACAGCTTATTAAGACCGTAATCGGCAATCACCGCGTAATTTTCTCTAACCTCTCGAATAGCTCGTATGTCGGCTTCGAACGATGGCCTGGATTTTGTTTCTGGTGCGGCAGGCGGATCGATTAAATACGCGGTGGGATGCTCTCGAACAACGTTGGTTTCAAAATGCTGGCTCGCCTGTACTGCGACACAGATTCGTGAATCGTATATCTCGGACCCAGTTGGGCATTCACTCGATATCAATAGGATGAAACGGAACATCGTGTCACCGTCTAACGCTTCACCGAATTGCGGCTTCCAAACGTCGGAAACGATTACTTCGCCCGGGTAATTGAACCTGCCAATAGTCGTTTCTACGAATTGCGGGGTGCCATATAAATCCTCGGCAAACGAGAATGGTACAGTGGCGGATTGAACGGAATGATTGTCGGACGTGACCAATGAGGGCTTCTCCAGCGTTGTCAGTTGAGCTGGGGAGAGCGCAGGTATCAGTCAGAGCTGTCTGAATCAGGGCGGACAGGGACAATACCGTCGTCCATGAACGCGATGAACTCCGACTCGCCAATCACTTGGACGTTGAGTCGTTGAGCCTTTTCGAGCTTTGAGCCTGCCTCCGCACCCGCCAAAAGGTATTCGGTTTTGCCTGTTACCGATCCTGTGGCTTTTCCACCCAGCTTCTTAATTCGATTTTGAGCTTCAGATCGTGACATAGTCTCGAGTCGACCTGTAACTACGAATGTCACACCGTTAGCGGGATGGTCGGCAGATGGCTCGAGGGTTTCATCGATTGGATTTACGCCAAGTTCGATCAGGTCGTCGATCAACTGGCGATTTTGCTCGATGGTGAAATATTCGACTAGAGTCGTTGCGACGACTGGCCCGATGCCATCGATTGCCAGAAGTTCTTCTTCAGTTGCTTCTTTCAGCGCGCTCAGACTTCTAAATCGTCGAGATAACCACTCAGCGCTTTCAGATCCGATTCCTGTGATCCCGAGTGCAAAAAGAAGTTTTGGAAGGGTTTGAGAACGAGAAGCTTCGATTGCTTTGATGAGATTGTCGACTCTGGTTTCACCCATCTTGTCGAGTTCCAGCAGGTCATCTCGTCGTTCGTGCAGACGGTAAATATCGGCAATGTTTGATACGAATCCAAGGCGTGGAAGATCTTGCGATACTCGCTCACCGAGTCCTTCGATATCCATCGCTACTCTCGAAGCGAAATGCTCCAATAGCCTCTCGAATTGAGCGGGGCATGCACCATTTACACAGCGAGTTACGGCTTCGTCTTCGATTTGCACGGTTTCAGTGCCGCACGAAGGACAAGCGTCAGGAAATTTATAAGGGTGTGAATCGTCGAGTCGTTTGTTTTTCGATGAAACTTCGACTACCTGCGGAATTACATCACCAGCTCGCTGGATAACGACTCGGTCGCCTTCTCGGAAATCTTTGCGGGCTATTTCATCCTTGTTGTGAAGCGTTGCTCGCCCGACAGTCACGCCACCGACCATTACCGGCTCAAGCTCTGCCCACGGTGTTAACGCACCGGTACGCCCTACGTTTACGTGAATCGCTTTGAGGGTTGTTTCGGCCTGTTCAGCAGGGAATTTGTAGGCGATGGCCCAGCGAGGATCTCGCCCTACGAATCCGAGCCGACGTTGTAGTGCCAGAGAATCTATCTTGATCACAACACCATCGATGCCGTAGTCGAGCGAATCACGTTGTTCGCCGGTTTTGGCGATGAACGCCATAACTTCTTCGACAGTGCTGACTTTGCGAGTCCATTCATTCGTTCGGCCACCCCAACCTTTGATTGCTTGAAGGGTGCCCCAATGGCTCGCTGGCCCTTCTGAGCCTTCAACGTAGCCGACAGAGTAGAAGAACATGTCGAGCGGTCGCTTCGCCGTCTCTGACGAATCAAGCTGCCGTAGTGAGCCAGAAGCTGAGTTGCGAGGGTTCACATAAGCGGAAAGTCCGGCTTCTTCGCGTTCCGCGTTCAAAGTAGCGAACTTGGAGTTTGGGAGGAACACTTCGCCTCGAAGTTCAATTACGGGCGGAATCGTACCGCTTTCACCTTCGAGTTTTAGCGGTACGCTTCGGATTGTTCGAACGTTAGTGATGACGTCTTCTCCGCGTTCGCCATCGCCTCGTGTCGCTGCGCGCTCCATGACACCGTTTCGATAAGTGATCGCTAGAGCCAGGCCATCGATTTTTAGCTCACACACCATTGGAGCGCTTTCGAGTTCAAGGAAATCTAATACTCTCTTGTACCAAGCTCGAAATCCGTCTTCATCGAATACGTTCCCGAGGCTCAACATCGGAACTGGGTGAACGACTTCATTGAATCCCGCTGCTGGTGCTGCTCCGACTCTTTGTGTAGGTGAATCGGGCGACTGGAGATCGGTATGTGCAACCTCGAGAGCAAGAAGCTCCTGCATACGAGCGTCCCATTCGGCGTCGTCTAGCTCAGGTGCGTTATCAACGTAGTACAGTCGGTTCGCACGATTGATTTCCTCACGCAGTTGAGCTGCCCGAGCGACTGCAGCGCCGGGCGTTGGCGAGTCTGAATCGAACTGCATTTGGAGAGTTTTTTCTTTGTCAGGCACAGGCGGAAAATTTTGCTCTATATGCGGGGTGAGATCGTTCAACTAGCACTTCAGAATGCACGATCAAAACGGGGTGTGCCGAGTATATCAACGCCCAGAAGATTCAACTCAGCTAGGAGATTCTTGAACATGCACATACTTGGCGTGCAGATCAGTTCCGAAAGTAGGTCTATACTCGTTCTCCTAACAGCATCGATTATTGCGTATTAAGACGCCGGTCTCAAACTAACTTATGGCAGAAATTCAGCCCTTTCGAGCAGTACGTTACAACCCTGAAGTCGCTGGCGACGTGAGCCTTCACGTTTGTCCGCCGTTTGACGTCATCACGCCAGAGCTTCAACAGGAACTGTATGCCCGTTCGAAGTACAACATTGTGCGGCTTGAACTGGCGCGCCGTGGGCTGACAGAAGATCCGTACGACTCAGCAGCTGAAACTGCTCAGCTATGGACTGATTCTGGTGCGTTGAAGCACGAAGAAGCCCCTTCTATTTACGTGACCGAAGAAGAATTCGAGTATCAGGGTCAAACGCTTCTCAGGCGCGGGTTCGTTGCTGCCGTTCGACTTGAAGATTACGACCAGAAGGTTGTGCTTCCGCACGAAGGAACGCGTGCTGAATGGGTTGCCGACCGAGTGAAGTTGATGGCCGCTGCCCAGTCGAACTACAGTCCTCTGCTATCGATTTTCCGAGACGATCTACGATCGAGCGTTGGCAATTTAGTTCGAGCGATTGCCGGTGGAGTGCCAACAGCCGTATTTACTCCGCCCGACATGCCACAGCTTCGTTTGTGGAGAGTTTCAGATCCCGGAACGATCGGTGTTTTGCAGGAAGCACTAAAAGATTCCGAAGTATTTATCGCCGACGGTCATCATCGCTACGAGGCGGCGCTTCGCTATCGCGGTAGTGTGCGTGCTGAGCGCGAAGTTGAGCACGATGAGTCGATCAATTTCCGAATAATGTTGCTTGTTGCGTTCGACGAGCCGGGCCTGATCACCCGTGGTTACCACCGACTTGTGGAGCAAGCTACAGACGATGAATTTGATGGGATCATCAAGTCGATTGATAGCATGTGTGATCTCGAAGAATGGTTGCCTAGCGCTGGTCTTTCTACAACCGATCAAATAGAAGAATTCTCGGTAGCACTCGGTGAGCGTGAAAGCACCGAAGTGGTATTTGGCTTGTACTCGAAAGAGGCGGGCAAGTTCCATATCTCAAGAATGAAATCACCACCACCTGCTGATAATGCGTTGGAAAATTCCGAGTATTCCCATCTCCACACGCACATTCTTCGACCTGCTATTGCTGAAGAACGCGAAGAAACGGTCATAAGCCCTCATCACGATGCTGGGCTAATCGCCAGACAGATCGAAAGTGGTGCAGCGCGAATGGCGTTCATCATGCGACCTGTGCCGCTCGACGAGTTCGTTTCGATAGTAACTCGAGGTTGGCGATTGCCTGCTAAGGCGACGAACTTCTTCCCTAAGCCGCATGCGGGTGCCGTGATTCAGCAGTTCGGTGAAACTCTTTAGGCTGCGCCTACGCTGAGCGATTCTTCGATTACGCTGAGTACTTCATCGATGGTTGGACGGTCGCCCGGTTCGGCTGCGATTAGGCGAGCGATTAGGCTTCCGTGAGCATCAAATACGAAACTGGCGGGATTAGATTCGCCATCGTTGTTGAGATCGAACACTTGCCAATCGCTTGCTACGACATCTAGCGGGTCAGCGATAAGTGAGAAGTCGAGACCAAGCTCGTCCCTACTGTCGATTACCCGTGTGGGTAGTTCCGAAACGACTACAACGACTTCCGCATCCATTTCGTTGAACTGTTCTATCTGGGACTGAATTTGTTCGAGTTGAACTCTGTCCAGATCATCTGAAGTGGTTGGAACGAATACCAAGTAAACAGGAACCACACCGAGCAAATCTTCTAGCCGAACGTTTTCACCGTCGATATTCGATACCGAGAAAACTGGAGCAAGCGATGGCGAAGTTTCAGCCGTGGTATCTACAGTCGCAGCAATAGCCGTAGCTGCTGGAATCGGCGTGGGCGTCGGTTCAGGTTCCGGTGAGCTTGAACATGCTGTGACAGCGAAGAGAAGCACTGTAAAAACGGCAAGAGTGGCTTTTTGAATATTCACAGAAAAGAGTCTAGCCGAGCTTTTCGACCTGCTCGATGATTTCTTCGACTTCGACTTGGTGGGTGTAGTTCAATCCGACGCTTTGCCACACGATTTCACCGTTGGTATCGATCAGGAATACTGATGCTGAGGCAAGTCCATCGCCGAATAGATTGAACACGCCGTACTCCTCAGG
>Ga0302134_10000465_pt1 | contig 17437 bp, 14 predicted proteins | sample CB9_SCM_MG_FD_203123 | JGI IMG/M metagenome (GOLD analysis project Ga0302134, IMG submission 203123) | Marine microbial communities from Western Arctic Ocean, Canada - CB9_SCM | ecosystem: Environmental > Aquatic > Marine > Oceanic | place: Canada: Western Arctic Ocean | collected 2017-09-19
GCTTGAATTGTATCTCCTGTTATCATTTTCAACTGAGCCATTTCAATAAGGAGAGTGATGGTTTCACTAGAGAGGTCAAGTTCACCCTCATCTCCTTCAATGTTGATTTCAATCAAGGGAAGTCCATCATGGAGTTTTGCATGCTTCAGAATGTTTGCCCATTCCAAGGGTTCTACATTGGCAACTAAATCTTTCAATAAATCGCGCTTTAATTCTCCGTCCTCTCCTTGATGAAGAACTTTGCAATTACCAAGTTCTGTAGATAATTCTTCAACTTTACCTTGACCTTTTTCTGTTAGGAGATATGCGGTGACTCGCTTTCTTTCATTTGCAACTCTTCTCCTCTCTGAGATTAGTAAGCCTTTGGAAATTAATATTGTTACCTCTCGTGAAATATGGGATTGCGCCATACCAAGCCGCTCGACTAAACCCCGTTGGCTGTAGCGGCGAGGGTATTCGAAACGGTCTAGGTATTGCTGGCATCCAGATAAAGCAATCAATACCCTATCTGCATTACTCGGCTTAATACTCAACCACTACCACTCCTGTATGGATGGCAATGAGGCGGCTGTGATTTAAGAATCACCTTGCTTAACATAGGAGTGCCAATCACTACCTCGTTCTGTATTCGCCCCCATGCTTGGAAAATCCTCAGCCTTTGGAATCAATGCCGCTTTCTTTGCCTTACGTCGAACCAGCAGAACGGTACCAGCAACTCCAACAACAAGTGCTCCCATGATGATTGGGGCGATTCGCATTAAGTTTCGAACCAGAACTTGACTTCCAAGGTCAATTGGTTCTCCAAATCCTGCAGTATCAATGGTCATAACATCGATGTCATATTCTGGGTCGTGAGTGATATTCTCACCTACTGGATGGTTGTATCCTCCGATCATCCTAACTCCTTTGTAATGGCCATCTGGAAGGCTACTATTCAGCAAGTCTTCCTTATGTATAGGGCGGATTCCGTGTAATTGGAACAACACTTCTTCTTCCACTCCATCGATTGTTGCATTGGATACCCAACGGATACTGGCCATTTTTGCTCCATCATTATCGAAATGTAATCCGCCTGCTCTAACTGCTGAGCCGTTTGAGATTCCTTCTTCCTTCAATTCATCTCCTTCAGGAGTACAACGAGTTTGCTCGAACTTTTTGCTGTCCTTTTGTCCATTGTTATCCTTTTCAACATAGCCCATTCCACACTTCAATGGGTGACCAAATTTATCATGAGTGCCCATTGGTGGTGGATGGATTGGTGGGGCCGCCATTACGGTGTTCTTTTTTGCTTGACCCACTAATGGTTTTGGTCCAGGCGCTTTCTGGAATTGCTCCATTGCCCAATCAGCTACGTTGTCTTTCATGTAGGCTCCCAAGCCATATTCTACAATTGTCATCAACCGGCTATCATTGGCTGAAGCATCCCATCCTTCGAGGATTTGGTCGTACTTCCATACGTTGTTCAGGACATCAGCGGTAATATTGCTAGTTCCAATTTTCTTACTCTGGTCGATTTTTATGTTTTTATCCTTATCTTTATGGGTCTGCACACTGTAATGAGGCATTGCCTCAATTTCGACTACTGTTTCGGTTGTTGTTATGTGGAAGATATACTTAATCAGGTCAAGACTTTGATTGGCATCCGTATTATTGCCCTGATAGGCGATTGATGTTGCCTCAAGGCTGAAGTCAAATTGGCAAATATTTCCATTGCACTCTTCTGTCAAAACAGAAGGAGTCCAAGTTAAATTACTGTATGAAATATATTTGATGATGGGTTCGTGTCTAATATCAGACTTTGAGATTTCATCCAAAGTCCCTGCCTTTCCTTCGCCCTTTACATTGAATAGCCCATCATCATTTAGGTCTTCATATTCAAGAATACCACCTATTTTTTGATAGAAGACAGTGTTGACTGGAATACCAACTCGCTTATCGAAACTACCGCGAGAATTGTGGATATCTGCAACTCCCATGAAATGTACTTGTCTAGTAAGTAAGGAAATTTCACCTGGGTCATCTGCTGTCCCCCAGAATAATCGCATATTTGCATTTCCAAGATTTAACCTTAATTCGCCAGCAGTTTCATTCAACTCCATTTTTATCTCTTTATTTGTATAATTGATGCTATTATCAGTAAGGTCATCATCATCGCTTTTGGCGGTTGCGCTACTTGGAATTGATATCAACATTAAACTAATCATCAACAATGCCACAAGGCTTCTTCTGCTCATAAAGCCCTGTCAACGATATCCAGTATATCAAAGACAATATCGGATATACCAAAAAATTAGTTTCTATTCCTGCCTAGTACCTCTTCTGATGTCTTCAAAAGTGAGTTAATAATTCCTATTTCCTTAACCTCATGCCCTAAGGCATTTAGCGAAGTCGTAGTTTTCGGGCTCATCCCACAACCTGATAAATTCTCGACTCTACCAGCCGGTGTATCAACGTTTATCGTGAAGCCATGTCTGCTAACCCAGCGTAGGAAAGATAAGCCGATACTTGCAATTTTATGCCCATCAACCCAGACTCCTTGCATCCTTTCATCGCGAGTTGCTGAGATTTTATGTTCTGCTAATGCTGTGATAATCCACTCCTCTAACTTGTGAATGATTTGGCTGACATTTGCTTCATCTGCTTGATTCCAATGAATAATTGGGTAGATGACGATTTGCCCCCCACCATGCCAAGTTAGACCCCCACCTCGGTCTACATCCACAGTTAGGTAATCAGCAGGTGCTTGAACACCATCATTTCTCGCCTTGGGCCCGACAGTGACTACTTCCGGATGTTCGCAGATTAGGAGGGTGTCTTCAATTTCATCAGTGATACGTTGCTTTTGCATTCTGCTCATCAGGGCGTCCGCCTCGGAGAACTCAATGACTCCAAGGTGTACGACCTTCATGCTGATCCCTCAAAAGCGCCCAGATGAGCCAAAACCACCGCTTCCACGCTGAGTATCACCCAATGATTCAACATCTTCTACTTCTATAAAAGATACTAATGGTACAGGGGCTAGTAATAATTGAGCGCAGCGTTCACCCTTTGCCAAATGGAATTCATCGCCTTTGCCAATCCAAGTCGCCAAGACCATCAACTCACCGCGATAATCTGAATCTATTGTTCCGACTCCATTTGGCATGATCATTCCTTTTGCACCCAGGCTTGAACGGGAACGGATTTGCCCTTCCCATCCTTCAGGTATGGCTACTGCTAAACCTGTTTTGATACGAGAAGACTGACCTTTGCGAATCACCGTATCCTCAAGACAATGCAAGTCCCAGCCTGCGGCGCTTGGAGAGCCTTGAGTCGGAGCCGAGGCGGCTGAGTTGAGTCGGGTAAAAGTGACATCCAGTTGACTACGAGTCATCAGAGCATCGCAGGGGGTGGAAGTCTTCATACTTGGCCAAGAAGCACCTTTTCCTAATAGCAAAAGACCTTTGGAAATCAGTGTGAGAAGACCGAGATTAGAGGCAATGATTATGACCCCACCGAGATGCGTTGAAGACTCCAGCGTGTGGTGAGTGCGCCAAGGAGAGGGAGCGGAATGCAGACAGGACAAAACATGGATGGACAGGACATCGACTTCAGTGCCGAGTTCGTTGAACCCATGCTCAAGGAAAACCTCGACAGGTTCGTCCTTTTCCCTATAAAGCATGACGACATATGGGAAATGTACAAGATGGAGCAGGCCAGTTTTTGGACTGCTGAAGAAATAGATTTAGCTCAGGATACCAAAGACTGGGCCCTACTAAACGACGATGAACGCCACTTCCTCAAACATGTTTTGGCTTTCTTTGCTGCCAGTGATGGGATAGTTAACGAAAACCTAGTTCTAAACTTCTCCAATGAAGTTCAATGGCCAGAAGCCCGCGCTTTTTACGGCTTCCAAATAATGATGGAAAATGTCCATGCTGAAACCTACTCTCTCTTAATTGACACATACATCTCAGACCCTGATGAGAAAAATCACCTCTTCAAGGCCTTAGAAACCGTACCTTCAGTAAAGAAGAAGGGAGATTGGGCAATGCGCTGGCTCTCTCGTAAGAAGGGGAATTTCGCTGAACGCCTAGTTGCATTCGCTGCGGTTGAAGGTATCTTCTTCTCAGGCTCCTTCTGTGCCATCTTCTGGTTGAAAAAGCGAAACTTGATGCCTGGCCTAACATTCTCAAATGAATTGATTTCTCGAGATGAAGGCCTACATTGTGATTTTGCATGTCTATTACATACTCAACTGGAACGCCCTGCAGAATGTTCCAAAGTTAGGGCAATCCTTTCAGAAGCAGTGGAAATCGAGAAGGAATTCGTAACCTCAGCGCTCCCAGTATCACTCCTGGGTATGAATGATGTTCACATGTGCCAATATATCGAATTCGTCGCAGACCGTTTGGCTGTTGCCTTAGGCTGCACAAAAATTTATGGCGCAGAAAACCCATTCCCTTGGATGGAGATGATTTCGATGCAAGGGAAGACAAATTTCTTCGAAAAGCGGGTCGCAGAATACCAAAAAGCCGGTGTGATGAATGCGGGTTCAAGTTTGGGAGCAGTACAAACGCGCTTCTCTATGGAGGAAGACTTCTAAACCGTCCGCGATGGGAGGAACTTTGTTGCGCTGGAAGATAGAAGGAGGTGAGTAAAAATGGGATTAAAAGTAGTCAACAGAAAAGGAGAAAAAGAAGCCGTACGCTTTGATGCAATTCGCGAAAAGCTAGAGGTGTTGGCAGAAGGCCTAGACCAAGAGTGGATAGATACAGGACTAGTAGCAAAACTAGTAATCGAAGGACTTTATGATGGTGTAACTACAAAAGAGCTAGACCAATTATCTGCCGAAACTGCTGCCAGTCTCGTCAGCCACCACCCAGATTACAGTTACTTAGCCTCAAGAATTGCAGTTGATGATCTTCACAAGTCAACAAATGATTCATTCTCAGAAATAGTCAATCTACTACATGCATACATAGACCCCGAATCCGATAAACCAGCCCCATTGATATCCGATGAAGTTCACAAAATTGTCATGGATAATGCAGAAATGTTGGATTCGCATATAGATTACAACCGCGACAAAAATTACGATTACTTTGGGTTCAAAACAATCGAACGTTCTTACTTATTGAAAATGTATGGAATCGTTGCAGAGCGACCCCAGCAAATGCTGATGCGCGTATCCATCGGGATTCACAAAAATAATCTTGAAAAGGCACTGGAAACCTACGACCTAATGTCAGAAGGTTGGTTTACACATGCAACTCCTACTCTCTTCAACTCAGGTACACCTAACCCGCAAATGTCTAGTTGTTTCCTTCTAACAATGCAAGATGATTCCCTAACTGGAATCTATGACACTCTCAAACAATGTGCAATGATCTCTAAGTCAGCAGGTGGAATCGGCATATCGGTTCACCACATCCGTTCCAAAGGCTCCTACATCAAAGGCACAAATGGAACCAGCAATGGATTAGTGCCAATGCTAAGAGTATTCAACGACACAGCTCGCTATGTCGACCAAGGCGGGGGGAAGCGCAAGGGTTCTATCGCAGTTTACTTAGAACCATGGCACCCTGATATCTTCGAATTCCTAGACTTAAGAAAGAACCACGGTAAGGAAGAGATGAGAGCAAGAGATTTATTCTACGCCCTATGGACTCCAGACTTATTCATGGAGAGAGTAGAGCAAGATGCAGAATGGAGCCTATTCTGCCCTAATGAATGCGCAGACCTCCACGATACTCATGGTGATGAGTTCAGAGCCCTTTACGCCAAGTATGAGCAGGCTGGAAAGGCCCGTCGAACTTTCAAAGCGAGGGAGTTATGGGACGCCATCATCCAATCCCAAATCGAGACTGGCACACCATATATGCTGTACAAAGATGCAGCCAATGCAAAATCCAACCAAAAGAACCTCGGAACAATCCGTTCCTCCAATCTATGTACTGAGATCATCGAATACACAGCACCTGATGAGGTTGCAGTTTGTAACTTAGCAAGCATCGCCCTACCAAAGTTTGTACAAAACGGTGTATTCAACCACCAGAAACTCTTCGACGTCGCCTACCATGCAACCGCCAACCTCAACCGAGTTATCGATGAAAACTTTTACCCAGTAGAAGAAGCAAGAAGATCCAACTTCCGCCACCGCCCAATCGGCTTAGGAGTACAAGGACTAGCAGACGCATTTGCTATGCTAAAACTACCATTCGAAAGTGAGATGGCAGGGAAATTAAACCGAGATATCTTTGAGACGATATACTTCGCCGCATGCACTTCCTCCAAAGACCTCTCCGAAATTGAAGGGCCATACGAAACTTATGCTGGCTCGCCTGCTAGCCAGGGAATCTTACAATTCGACATGTGGGGTGTAACGCCAGATTCAGGGAATTGGGATTGGACGGCACTCAAGGCTGAAATCAAGCAACATGGAATGCGTAATTCTCTCTTATTGGCGCCAATGCCAACAGCATCGACAAGCCAAATTCTCGGCAACAACGAATGTTTTGAAGCCTTTACTTCCAACCTCTATGTGCGACGAACACTCTCTGGGGAATTCATCGTAGTCAACAAGCACCTTGTTAGAGACTTAATCAAGGAAGGTCTCTGGGACTTAAAATTGAAGGATAAAATCCTACTCAACAAGGGAAGCGTTCAGGGTATTGAAGAAATTCCGGCACATATCGCAGAACTCTACAAGACTACTTGGGAAATCAAGCAAAGAATCATCATCGACATGGCAGCAGCACGCAGCCCATACATCGATCAAAGCCAATCTCTCAACATCCACATGCTCGATGCAACACCACCCAAGGTATCCTCAATGCATTTCCATGGCTGGAAACAGGGATTAAAAACAGGAATGTACTACCTGCGTACAAAAGCAGCAGCAGATGCAATCCAATTCACAGTTGAATCAACCCCCGATAAGGATCAAACAATTGCAAACTTGGCAGAGCGCAGCGAAAACGTTGACCCACTCTCTGCCGAAGCAATTGCATGCAGTTTGGAAACTCCAGATGACTGCATGATGTGCGGAAGTTGAGTATTGCAAAGCGTAGCGAAGCAATACGAAGCCAAGCGTGCGCTGAACACCAAAAAGCATCACAGCCGAGCCCGCGATGGTTGAGTACCCCGTACCCACGACTCACTTTGAGCCAAGGGCCCTTGCTTACTTTGCGAATCTCTAACCTGCATGAGTGCGAACGCTTCATCACTACCTAACCCCTCCCCAATCCAATGTCAACCTACGAAGGGCTCACAGTAGCCCAACTAAAACAGGAACTCTCGACGAGAGGACTTGCCCTCTCCGGCAAAAAAGCCGACCTAATCGCAAGACTCCAAATCCAACCTCATCCGGAAGAATTAATCCTCGAAGCAGAATTAGAAACCAGCCAAGAAACGTCACCTTGGCAACGCTCGATGAAAGAATTTCTCGCCCTCCCTATCTCAGTAATAATTGTGACAGGGCTACTAGTCACTGGAGCCCTTGGCTACATTGGTTACGAACTAGTATCAGCCTTCCTTGAGGAGGAAGTTGATTATCCTGAACTAATAGAATTCAACCCCGAACGGGCTCGTGAATATGCGGACACCTTAGTTGGATATGGGCACACCGAATGGAAAGGGAGAATGTCAGGAAGTCAGGAAGAACGGAATGCAGCCCAATATATCGCGGATACATTTGAGGAATTAGGATATGAATCAACCCTGGAATCATTCAGTGTGCCGATGTTCTCAATTGTCAGTGCTCCAATTTTGCAACTCTGTGTTCCTGGCGGAACCCCATTTGTTCCAGCCTGCGGATTCCTCGATACCGCTCGGACAATAACCGATTATGAACACCGTACTGAAGTAGTACTGCAAGGCTTTTCGGGAACAAGGACTCTCAACTTCAACGATGCAGACCTCATTAACTTAGGTAATGGTTCAGAGGAAGCGGATTGGGATTCGGCAAGCGATAATATTGGATTGGTATTCTTAGAAGGCGGGGGCTTTGCAAGTAATACCTACCTCTACAGTAAGGCAGCAGAATATGGCTTGGCGGCATTATTGGTAGTCAGTTCCTATAATTGTGATCAGGTAGAAGCTGATAATTGCGTGCCTATCTTCAAGGGCGTTGGAGTCGATGAGGTGAAGGCCGCAAATGGCGGCTCGATGCCAGATGATATTGCCTTCATGATGATTTCAAGCAATGCTGGAAATGAAATCTGGGAGGCAGTTAACAATTCAGGTGGCAAAGTTTCTCTGACCACAAATGTACAAAACACCGGCAATTTGGATGTCTATGTTCCATGTGGTAAGTGGCAAGGCATCAGTAATGAGTTGATAATGGCTGGTGGCCATCACGATACTGTCTATAATGGACCAGGGGCGGTTGATGACACATCAGGGAGTGCCACAGTTTTGGAATTAGCAACAATCTTTTCTGAGATGTTATCTGGTAATGCCCGCCCAGCCAAGACAATGATGTTCTGCACATGGGGTGGGGAGGAAGAAGGCTTGTGGGGTTCAACCTCTTGGGTTGAGGCTCACCAACAAGAGTTGCGCGATAATCTCCGTCTCTATGTCAACCTAGATATGAACCACGTCGACCCAGACTTTGCCGAGCGGGGGAATGCTCTGACTCTATTCAGTAATTATGAGGAGGACATTACGCACGTCAAGGCAATTGCTGCGATTTATCAAGATGAAAAATCCGAAGTCGCTTCAAAATACAAAATCAATTACAGACTCCTCGATGGTGCCAAAGGTGAACCGGATGGTATGCCATATAACTCTGACCACGGACCATTCGTCTATGACCTCGGCGAAGGTAAAAATGGTCGTGCCGTGGTCTGCTATGGTAGTGGCTCTTGGGAGTACCATACCTATGCAGATGACATGACCCACTTCAATGAAGAAAGCCTTTCTGTTTCAGGAACAATCTATGGAACTTACCTGCGTTATTTAGCGGAGATTTAAACCACAGTGGCTTGCAGCCTGCAATATGGCAAAGAATGCACATGCTAGCCACATCTTGGTTAGCTCCAAAGGTGATGCACTAAATTTCAAGCGTAATATCTCTAATTTGAAAGAATTTCAGCGCTGTGCAACAAAAGCCAGTAAATGCCCAAGTAGCCGTAAATTAGGTGATTTAGGAACCTTCACACAAGGGCAAATGGTTCCCGCCTTCGACAAAGCAGTATGGTCAATCGACCTCAATTCCTGCAGCGAGCCAGTGCGAACTCAATTCGGGTATCACCTGATTTGGGTGCATTCCAGAGATGAGTGATTTCATGCCTTTACAGGTGGCCCTTGAGTCCTATTCACTACGTGCATCCCATGGCGCATTTGAGTGGGAACGAGAGCAAGATCAAACTTTCGTCGTCAGCGTTTGGGCTACAATAATTGGCGAGCCAAGGGGGGAAGACCTCTCTGCAAGCCTAGACTATGGTCTAATTCAAACTTGGATTGACAGGGCATTCTTAGAAATGGAATCAGCCCACCTATTGGAAGAATTAGCAGCAAGGATAGTAGACCAAGCAAAATCCCAAACCGTAGTCAGTGCTTTGAAAATTAGAATCGAAAAACCTGAGGCCCCCCTCCCGCATTCCGGTGGTCTTGCAGTAGTCGAGAAAACATGGCAACGCGATGAATGAATAGGGGCAGGTTCATGCCCCATCAGTATCAGCCTGCAGGTGATGGAAGAGCCGGTTATTGGTGAGGTATTCGTACCAACTGTAGAGGAAGAAGGTGGGAACATCATCGGCTTGGGGATTTTTTCAAGTGAGAAGATTGCTCTCAATGTACTCAAAGATTACTTCAAACACTCTTGGAAAGGGAAAATAGTTTCAGCAAATCTAGCCCGCTGGCAAGTTGACCTAATCGGACAAGATGCTCTAACCCTATTAGCAAAATGGTCTTGCCAGGTTTGTCCAATTTGTGATCGGCCAACTTTTTGGATTGACCTCGATAGTTTCAGTGCCCTTTGCCATGGCACAGCCTGTGGCGCATGGATGGAAGACAATATCCATGAGACTGAAATCATCGATATTGGATTGCCTGCAATTCGTTGGTTACACCAAGCAAGGTCGATTAAAAATGCAATGAGTGAATTTAGAAAAAAGGCAGCAGAAATGCGATCTGCTGGTGGAGATGTTGATGATGAAGTGGTCGACTATAGCATGGAAGAGGCAAAGACTCGGGTGGAGAGAATCTTACGCAAAGAAGGAAGTTCAGGTCTTGGCACAGCACTAGGTGATCTACCTAATGAAGAAGAATAACTTCACATCTCTTCGATTGGAATAACGCCGAGACCTTGGCAACCTGAAGCAAGATGTCTTCTGCTAGTTTCACTCAATAAAAGATTGAGCAAATTCACTTTACCCTCGAAAATCACTGGGTGGTCTCGGTAAAAGCCATTGAAAGCGGATGCAAGAGCCAATAAGTGGGAGGCGAATAAGTGCGGGCGGTGATTCTCTACTGCATTTTCCAAGACATCCAAATGCCTCCCCAATAATCTCAATAACTCATTAGCAGATTTAGAATCCCCAACTTGATTCCAAACTTCTTGGGATTTGGCCTCCTCGATAAGCGCCTCTACATCATGGCCCTCTCTAGTAACTTTACGTTGAATTGCACAAGCACGAGTATGAGAATACATCAGGAAGGGAGCAGAATCTCCTTCAAAGGAAAGTGCATCTTCCCAACGGAAGGTGAATCCTTTTCCGGGAGCCACATGGATGATGTTGAAGCGAACTGCACTGCTTGCAACGGCTTCTGCGATTTCCTCCATTTTTTCTTGGCTCAATTCATCGGCTCTTAATTCCTCAACTGCAAGCAGTGCATGGGCACGGGCTTCAACCAATAAATCATCCATGAATACAACATTGCCACGGCGGGTTGACATTTTTCCATCGGGTAATTTGATGAAAGCATAGAAAACAACCTCCGGAACTCTTTGACCAACTTCCTCCAAGGCGATGCCAACTTGACGAGATTGTAATTTGTGGTCCTCTCCTAAGACATTGATGAGGCGATCGCATTGTTGCCATTTCCACTGGTGATAAGCCACATCCCTCGTTGCATAGAGAGAGGAGCCATCACCCCTTCTGAAGAAGAACTTTGTACTCTTTCCCTTGATTCCTTTGCTTTCTAATTCTAAATAATGAGCTCCATTATCAGCCGTTCCGTGTAATTCACTGGCTTCTAATTGCTCCATTATGAGGCCGACGCTTCCATCTACAACGAACTTGGATTCCTTGGTGAAGGCATCGTATTCAATTCCCAATTCAGCCAAGGTATCTAACATTCCATCAAGGACCGGCTGGTAAGCATCATTGAATGATTGCAGGACTTCTTGGTCACCTTCTTCACTTAATCTGACCATCTCTCCAACTTCTTCATCGACCAGTGGATTGTTTTCTTTGACAATGTTTGCTGCTTGGTACCAACGCACCCGTTCATGGTCTTGCTTTCCTTGCCATGGTCCAATATCGTCTTGACGCCCTGCACTTGCAAGAACTTCAGACACTTTCTCAGCATCGAGATTCTTCAAAGCCCAAGCTAAGATTCCAACCTGCTTCCCCATGTCATCGACATAGTATTGTGCCTGAACTTCATGGCCGTGTAATCGATGAAGACGGACCAAGGTATCACCGAGGATTGCATTTCGGGCCCTGCCTACGTGGAATGGGCCATTCGGATTTGCTGATGTATGCTCAATCAAAACGCGATGATCTTTGTCTGCTGCCTTTCCACTATTTTCATCATATTGAGAAAGGATTTGTTTTGCAATCCAAGCAGGATTGCTGATGAAATTTAAGTAGCCATTTATAGCCTCAACTGATAACAAGACCTCATTAAAGTCAGTATCTTGCGACTTACGTAACTGCACCGCTTCACATAGGTTTTTTGCGACCTGGGCAGGGGGTTGCTTGAGGATTTTCGCAAAGGGAAAGCAAGGTAAAGTAAGGTCTCCTTGGGCGGATTCACGAGCTATTGTCAACATTTTTTGCCAAGGCAAATTATCCAAACCTGCAGCCGCCAAAACTTCGCCCAAGTGGGGCTCTAGTACTTTGCGAAGTAATTCCATCCATCAGCACCTCAGCCCATTGGATAGCGTAACATTGCTCCTAGTCCACCGAATCCCATGTAGAGTTGTAATCCCTCTTCAGTATCGGTTGAAACAAAGGAAATCGAGGAGGAGGAGCGGGCTGCCATTTCAGTGAACTCATCTATCAAATCCCGCTCCGCCAATTCCTTTGCATCTTCTGATTTGCAAGAAGGGCAAGGCGGAGTTTCATCCATTCTCCCTAAGGAGGTAGTCCATTCATTAGCACAGGAATTGCACTTTAATTCGACATTTCTCTTTCGAAGTGATTCAGAAATCAGTAAAGTTGCGACTGCTCCTTGCTCCAAAGCATTGCGGACCATAACCTCACCATATGTTGCCTTGGGGTGAGCCTGCATAATCTCTCTAAGGAAGTTATTCATCAGTTTCCGCTCGCTTTCTAATTCAATTTCCCCCATTAAGGAACCTGCATTAGCGACAAGTTCCCTAATGCCGCTATCGGTAGAGTAGCCGACATCGAAATGGGTGGGTGCTATTTTCTTGGCTATTTCGTGGTGGAAATAGCCGTGTTTAACGACATAATCTTTGGTTGCCCCAGGGCCTCCAATAATTATGGCTCTGATATCTGCAATATTTGGAAGCCAATAATCACAAGCATGTTCAGTAGCCCGCTTGAAGAATTTGTGGGCTGCCTCTTCGATTAAGCGCTCGAATCTTTGAGCCGATTGCCCTCCTTGTCGGTGCTTTCCCATGATGTTAGAAACTAAGTGCTCTTGAACATGGATGCGCTTTCCAGTTGCAATTCCATAAGTTGCTTCTGAACGGTCAATAACGAATAAACCATAGGAATTACGGTCGATTAACATCTCTTCAAGTTGTGAAGTCTCGAATACTGAATCACAACGATAGCGGAAAGATTGCAATTCCTCTGGCGGATCGGTGATGCAAATGTTAACCATTCTTGTTTTGTTATTACCTACAATAACTGCGCCAACGAATAATGCTAAACCTCGCTCACCGGCATTCTTGAATCGGTTCAAGGTAGAAAGTGCTGATTCAATCGCTCCTTGGACATTTTTTTTAGTGCCTTTAGATTTGATATTGGCTGCTTGGCCATGCTCATTCTGCAATAGGGAGCGGGCATCGTGCACTTGCCTATCTGGGGGGACGATGATGGTGACCAGTTCTGTACCATATCCCTTCATCGCTTGAAGGTCCTCGAGGACCATCTTCAAGCGAAGCCGCCTAGCCTGTTGTTCAACATCTTCAGCCAAGTCAACTCCCCCAATTAACTGGCCGCGACTCCGGTTTATCAGCCTGCCGTGCATCACACCTATGTGTGAGCCGACAGCATCAAGGGAGTGCTATCATTGGAAGGCTTGTGGCTACAATCCATGTCATCGCCTTGGGCGGCAGCCTGCTTCGTCCAGAAGAAGCAGAAAAGCGTGAGGAATGGTTCTCCCGGCTAAAGCAAATGGTGGTCCATCTCGAAGGAATGGAACATTCAATCGGCATAGTCGTTGGAGGTGGTGCGCCAGCCAGAGAGGGAATCGAAGTTGCTCGCAAACACATCAGCGATGAAAGTAAATTAGACAAAATAGGCATCGCTGCTACTCGATTAAATGCCAGTATAATCCAACAAGTCTTGGCAGAAGTAGGAATCGATGTAGCAGAAGAAATTCCGAGTACCACTTCTCATGCAGCAGATTTACTTCAGAGCCATTCAATAGTATGCATGGGTGGAACTGTACCCGGGCACACCACTGATGCGGTTGCAACTAGTTTGGCAATCGAAGCAGGAGCAGAAATCTGCATCATCGCAACCAATGTCTCACATGTCTATGATAGCGACCCAAGAATCAATGAAGATGCAAAACCATTCACAGAAATGAGTTTATCACAACTTGGCAAAATCTGCGGCATAGGGACTCCACTACCGGCTGGGGCCTCAGCAGTGGTTGACCCTATAGCAGTAGAGAGAGCGATTTCAGCATCATTAAACCTCGCAGTTGTAGATGGTCGTCAAATGGACCGCCTAGAGAACGCAATTCTTGGATTAGAATTTGAAGGTACCAAAATAAGCGCCTGAGGTGAAATTAATGGTCAGCAAAGAGAAATTGAAAAAGCAAGTTGAAAAAACCTCTAACGCTCTCAAAGATGGAGTCAAAAAAGCCGCTGGTAAAGGTCTCCACAAAGGGGTGGTCGCCCACAAGCATTGCAGAATATGTCACCTACCAATCGATACCAAGCGAGAGCCCGAAATTTGTGGAGATGAAGCCTGCGATAAAAAATGGTTGCAAAATAAAAAGAACGAAAAAATGGTTAGAATAGCCTTCTTCTTCTTCGCACTGGTATTCTTTGGCCCGTTAATATTGAGTAGATTCGGAGTATTTTAGTAGATGGGGTTATTATTTTGAGAGTTCTACCTGCAGTAATTGGCTTTTTATTCATTGGCTTATCGGTTTTTGGGGCGGTTGGATTATCAGGCGATGGCAGCATTGATGCCAATGTACCACCTTGCCTCCCACCTGCTCTTTGTGATGCAGGGGTCACTATCGAGACCCTTGACCTGCCAGCCATTGTAGGTTGGCTAGATGCAACAACAACTGTCTCTTGGTCTGAAAATAGCGCTTGGATTGGAGTCATTGAAGAAGGCTTACCAAATGACTGTAAGGAATTACCAACTCATTTCACATGTGATGAAAATGATCTGATATTTGTAGCCGGTGGACCAGACCAAAAGGAAGGGTTTTCTTGGAAGGCAACTCCTGGACATTATCGCTTCGCCAGTGGTTCGGATAGCCTTTCTTCAAGCCTGCGCTCGAATAGCGTCACCTATGAATGGCAGGCATCTCTCAATACAACCCCAGTATTAGCAATGGCATTGATTGGAGTTGGCTTGTTAGTGTATTCAAAAGTCGTTGATTAGAACTCATCAAGAGGTCTGCATCAACTGCTGCTAAAGTATCTCAAACATATCGCTTCAACAATCTTGCATACTTAATCTTCAGGGGAAGTCTTTGATGAAGGCGCAAGCGCCTGTATCGCCCCACTGAATGGCCATTGTATTGTTATAAGAAATACAGAGGGTTTCGAATGAATTCTTTAGGAATTCATAATCTCTTTCACACATCTGATAATTCTGTCATTTTCCTCTTTTAATCTCACTGCAAATCTGACGAAGCTAGAATTTAGTGTCAGACCCATATTCTCTGCATCACGAACGTATATCCCTTGTTTTCGGCAAGATTGAACAAACTCGCTCGATAAGATTGATCTCTCTCTTGGTAATTCTGTCAAAATATAATTTGCAACCCCTGGATATACTTTGAATCCAAGTTGTGATAATGAGGTGGATAATTCTCTTCTGTTTTGATGGATGATTTCATACTGATTGCGATAATAATCGGGATTTCCCAAGGCTTCTATTGCACCTATCTGTGCAGGTAGGCTTACAGCCCATGGTGGTATGTAACGTTGTAGCAGTGATGCCTTTGAGGTGACTGCATATGCCACTCTTAAACCTGATAATGCGTAACACTTACTCATACTTTTACAGACAATCAATTGCTCATAATCACTGGTTAAAGATTCAAGCGAATCTCCGTCTCTAACATATTCGATATATGTCTCATCAATCCATACTGTCTTACAATTAGACTCACCTTCACCAACCTTTAGTATTGATTTCACTATCTCGCCCATCTCTCGACAATAAACACCTGTTGGACTATTCGGGTTGACAAATATAACAGCGTCATGATTTCTAGATTCTAAGATGAGACCTTCTTTATCTATCTTGAAATCATCATCAGGATAGAGCGGGAAATGTGTGACATTGCATCTAATTAGATGAGTCAAAATATGCAGATACTCGCCATACATTGGAGACAATATGAGAACCTTTGAATCCTCTTTTAGTAATCTTGGAAGTAATGAAAACATAAGTGAAGATGACCCAGAGGAGACTAGAACATTTTCAGGTGGAACGCCTCTTGTTTCAGCAATCGTTTCGATTAATTGTTCGCATTGTGTTGGCGGAGATTCTTGGCAACAGATGCTGAGATGTTGTGATATTGCTTCGATTGCTTCGGGGCAAGGTGGAAAAGGGCTATCCAAAACATCAGCAACAACAAGCTGCCCTCTTAAATTGAAGTCAAAACCTGATTTTTCCCAAGATGCCCCTCCGTGATAACATGCAGCATCTTCATCAGTAAAATCTTCAATCTCAATACTATCTAACAACGAACCAACCCTCGCAAGAGCCTGTTTCACTGAGAGATGCATTGGATGGAATAGTATTTCTCCGGCCTTTACTGAATATTTATCAAGTATTCTCATACCCATTTCCCGATACATAGGCAATACCTCTGTATGCGCCATTGCTATTATGTCGCTTGCTTTTTCCGCATTGGAAAATTTAAGAGCGGCAAGCATGAGTGTCATTCCATGGTTTTTACCGCGATATTCATCTTTAACTGTCAATCCACGAATTTCGGAAGTCTTCTGGTTTTCTGAATCGTATAATTCTGACAACTTATCCATGGCTTCATTTGTGAAATACTTGCTAATTCTAAATCCAGACTCAGCAACTAAGTTTATACTCACATAACCAATGAGAGACTCTCCTGATATGAGAGCGATGAAATATTCACCTGGGTCCTCTAGGATTCCGGAAATTTCTGATTGATATTGGTTCAGTTCATTAGAATAAACGTCATGTCTTAATGCTGATATTTCGTCCCACAATGAAGAAATTAGATTCTGTGAACCGAGCGTTGATGAGTTTGGCCGCCCGAACTGCACTAGCCTTTGCATGGATAGGGTATTGCATTTTAGTTATTCAATGATGCCCCGGATGCTCGGTACTTACAGCAGAGGTATCCCTCCAACACCCGTTAGTTGCATGGGTGTTGGATGGGTTCAAGTCCAATCATGGACTACATTTCCGCCCATAATTTCAATGCTCATGCAAGCGAGGCAAAGACATGTGGGGTGTTCTTACCGCAATTCTACTCTTTCTGCTGTTATCCTTCGGAGTTTGGCGTTCCTTCACCTCAGGTATGTTGAGAGGAGCGATTGAATTCACAAAACTTTCAGCGAAAGTGGAAAGTGACATGTTTGACGGTGAAACTAAAACATTTGTTCTCGAAAGGAATGGTAAAGAAAAAGCCGTTAAAATAAAAACGGTAAACGATGCATGGGACTCTATTATCTCACCTCGAGAGTCCTCCGGCAGCCTTTATTTTGGCCTAAAGCGAGAAAACAGCCTTCACCTTGATTTTTCGTCATGGAGCAGCGGGGGAGTTGGGATGATGACATTAATTGAGAAGGATGGAAATAAAATCATTAAAGAAGATGAATATAATCTTGAAGAAAAGGGGCTATTAC
>Ga0302134_10000466_pt1 | contig 17405 bp, 16 predicted proteins | sample CB9_SCM_MG_FD_203123 | JGI IMG/M metagenome (GOLD analysis project Ga0302134, IMG submission 203123) | Marine microbial communities from Western Arctic Ocean, Canada - CB9_SCM | ecosystem: Environmental > Aquatic > Marine > Oceanic | place: Canada: Western Arctic Ocean | collected 2017-09-19
GCTTCTTGCTTCTTGAGTTCAAGAATCATTCGTTCGATTCCCGATCCAAAACCGATGGCTGGAGTTTCTTTGCCGCCAAGGATGCCGATCAGCGGGTCGTATCGACCGCCAGCCAGCAATGTGCCTTGTCCGCCTGCATTGAGAGGTTCGTATTCAAATACGGTGCGGTTGTAGTAGTCGAGTCCTCGTACGAGACGGTGGTCGACCTTGTATGAGAAGTCTGGGTATACCTCTTTTAGATTTTCGAGCAGAGACAGGAGTTCGTCCCAGTGCTCTTTGGCTTCACCCTTGATGTAGTCCACTGATTTTGGAGCAGCATCGGCAAGAGCCTGAGTTTCACGTGCCTTCGAATCGAGAACACGTAGAGGCGCTCGATCCAGTCGAGCAAGATCAAGTTTCGGAAGCTGGTCGGCTACTCCGCGGAAGTATTTTTCGAGATCGCTCAGGTAGTCGGCACGACCTTCGGGATCGCCTAGGCTGTTTAGCCGCAGAGTGACGTTCTTTATTCCGAGGTCGGCAATGTACTTCCAGCCGAGTTCGATTATTTCTGCATCGACCTTTGGTGATTGATCGCCAATGGCTTCGCAGCCGAACTGGTGGTGCTGACGGAACCGACCTGCCTGTGGTCGTTCGTATCGGAACATCGGAGCCATGTAGAACATGCGCACTGGCTGAGCACTGTTGTGTAGTCCGTTTTCGATATAGGCCCGGCAAACCGAAGCTGTGCCTTCAGGACGAAGGGTTAGTCCGTCGCCACCGTGATCTTCGAACGAGTACATCTCTTTTTGAACGATGTCAGTCTCGTCACCAACGCCACGCTGGAAGAGGTTGGTGTCTTCAAACGTAGGAGTGTCGATTCTGCGATACCCGAACTGGTTCGCAACTTTGCGAGCAGTTGAGTAAACGTGCGACCAATATGGCTGGTCTTCAGGAAGAATGTCGGCGGTGCCACGTGGGCGCTTGAAGTTCATACGAATGATTGTCTCTTAAACGAAGGCACCAGCACAGTGTTGTGCTGGTGCCATATTCACGTTTTGTCTGACGTTACCTTCTACTGCCAACATCGTCCCTGTGCCCAACAATGGGAACTGGAGCTATCGGCTAGTAGAAAACCTGCCAATGGCAGTTAGGAGCCAAGACCTGCCTGTTGGTAGATCTTGCCTTCGGTCTTGATAGCAGGAGCGTAGACCATTCGAGCCTTGTTCATCTCTCGAAGGTTCTCTGCACCCACGTAGCCCATGCATATCTGTAAGGCTCCAACCAAGTTCAACGTACCGTCAGTGCGTGACGACGGACCGTAGAGAAGTTGGTCGAGGCTGTACTCGGTACCCATGTTGATTCGTGTTCCACGAGGAAGTGAATCGTGCCAAGCTGCCATGCCCCAGTGGAAGCCCTTTGCAGGAGCTTCTTCGGTCTTGGCGAACGGGCTGCCGATCATTACTGCGTTTGCACCTGCGGCGAATGACTTACAAACGTCACCACCAGTTCGGATACCACCGTCTGTGATGATAGGAATGTACTTGCCAGTTTCCTTGAAGTAATCATCACGGGCTGCTGCACACTCGATAGTGGCGCTTACCTGAGGGATACCAATGCCGAGAACTTCTCTGCTTGTGCAAACAGAACCAGGTCCGACTCCGACCATTACGCCGGCGATGCCTTGCTGCATTAGCTCTTTAGTAACTTCGTAAGAAACGGTGTTTCCAACTAGAACCGGAACGTCGAGGTCTTTGATTAGATCTGCGAACACAAGGCCTTTGAGGCTCTTGGATGAGTGACGGGCAGTAACAACGGTTCCCTGCACAACAATCATGTCGGCACCGGCTTCAACTGCGAGAGGAGCCATGCGCTTGGCGTTCTGAGGTACGAATGAAACAGCAGCGATTCCGCCGCCCTTCTTTACTTCTTCGACCTTCTTAGCAATTAGCTCGGGCTTCTGCGGAGCGGAGTAAATCCTCTGCATGATCGCAGTAGCCTCTTCACGAGGGGAAGCAGCGATCTCTTCATATACTGCTGTGGTGTCTTCATAGCGGGTATGTAACCCGTCCATGTTCATCACAGCCATGCCGCCTGCTTTGGTCATAGCGATAGCGAATTTTGGATCAACCACAGCGTCCATTGCTGATGCAATAAATGGGACTTTTAGCTTAATACCGTCGAAATTCGTCGACAGGTCAGCCATTTCAGGGTTAATTGTGATGTCACCGGGGGCAATGGCTACATCGTCAAATCCGTATGCAGGCTTCAGTTCCTTGAAGTTACGTGGCACCTTCAGAACTCCTCACATCGGTTACGAGCCGAATTTGTTATTCCTACTTGAAACTTGTCCTTCCGGCACGTCGGTGTCCGGAGGTTATTACGAATTTCGCCGCAGGTAAATTCAGACTTAGTATACGCCCAGATATCTGGCTGGGTAGACCTCGAAATTAAGCCGAGGTTAAAGCTTGTAATTTCAACTGGAAGCTTGTGCTAGCCTGAGTGATAATTCAGTTGAAACGGCTCTCGATACTCCCCAATCTATGAACGGCAGGTTTTGGCGAAAGTATGAACTACTCAGGAAGCATTACTGATGTGGCTGGCATCACCGTTGGACATCACACAGATTTAGTGAACGGAACGGGTTGTACGGTGATTCTTAGCGATCAGCCGGCCAACGCAGGTATGGAAGTTCGAGGCGCTGCGCCGGGTAGCCGAGAAACAGCGCTTCTTGATCCGCTTGCTAGCGCCCAATGGGTGAACGGAATCACCCTTACTGGCGGCAGTGCGTTTGGTCTTGATTCTCCCGGTGGCGTCGTGCGCTACTTGGAAAAACAGGGCGTAGGCGTGAAGTTTGGTCGCACAAGCATTCCTCTTATTCCTGCGGCTGTCGTTTTCGATCTGGGATTTATAAACAGCAAAGTTCGACCTACCGGTGATGACGGGTACGCGGCTGCTGAAAGCACTGCGAGAGAATTTGCCACAGGTAACGTCGGAGCCGGAACTGGCTCTACGGTTGCGAAACTTCTTGGTGCTGCTGCTTCTATTAAGGGGGGAGTAGGAACGGCTTCTGTGCGAATGCCTAACGGTGCGACCGTTGGAGCGTTGGTCGTGGTGAACGCCATTGGTGGAGTGGTTGATCCGAGTAACGGAGAAATCGTTGCTGGTCCCCAGACACCTGAAGGGTTCGCTGATTCGATCGAACTTATGATCAACAACCCTCCTAAAGACCGAGGCTTCTTCAGGAATACCACCATTGGCGTAATCGCTACCGACGCACCACTCGACAAGATAGGCGCTACTCGTCTCGCTATCGCCGGGCAGGACGGAATTGCGCTGGCGATTCGTCCGTCACACACTGCGAACGACGGCGACACAATGTTTGCGCTTTCGACTGGAACGCACCTCGATGCTGTTCCCGGAGATGTTTTACATGCGGCTGCGCTCAAGGCAGTTACCGGGGCCATTTTGAACGCAATAGATTCAGCCGAAACGCTTGGCGGCGTTCTCTCGGCAGCCGATGCAAAGGCGGCACAACTATGAGCCCATTACCTGAACTAAATAAAGAGACTCCCATAGCCATTGTTGCTGCCGGTAGGCTCGGATCAAGTATGGCGATTGCTCTAACCAACGCTGGTTACAACGTGGCTGCGATATCGAGTCGACAGCCGAGTCACCGCGAGTGGCTGAGTTCGCGTATCAAAAACGCTGTGGTGGTTGAGAATCCTCAGACCGCCGCCAACGTAGCGAACGTTGTATTCATTACTGCTCCTGATGGGAACATCGAGGATATTTGTTCGAATATAGATTGGCGATCGCACCAGGCGGTTGTTCACTGCGCGGGCGTACTTCCTTTGTCGGCACTAGACCGCGCCAGAATTGCTGGTGCTGAAACCGCAGGATTCCACCCACTTCAAACTTTTCCTTCCTCGGATTCAGCAGATCGCTTGAAAGAGGTTTCATTTGCTACTGAATCGTTGAATCCTGCACTTTTTTACTGGCTGCGAATACTTGCAACCGACCTCGGTGGGTCTGCGTTCAAGATTGAATCATCGCAACGCCCTGCCTATCACGCCTCAGCAGTGATGGCGTGTGGATTGCTTGCTGGTCTTACGGGGCTGGCAGCCGAAATGTGGGAGCCGCTCGGCATTGATCGTGCCGATGCGCTCAAACGGTTGATTCCGCTGCTGCGAGCGACCGTCGATGCTCTTGATGAGAAGGGGTTACCAGATGCGGTAACCGGGCCTTTCGTTCGCGGCGATGTTGAAACTATTACGTCGCATATTGAAGCGACATCAGAAAATTCGCTTGAAACCGGCAAGGCTTACGCAGCTCTAGCGTTGGCTTCCCTGCACATTGCGAAAGAGCAGGGCGGGTTATCCGATTCCGCATTTGAACGCATCGAATCGCTACTTTCTGACGAAAATCAAACTTAGCGAGGCGCACAAACGCCCAAAATGCGTAATAATGACCTGACGCAAGTGAACTAAGGCTTGGCGGCTAGCAAGGTGCAGTCGACCGGGAGCGGAGGTACACGAAATGGCTATACGCCGGATCACGACACATAAGATTCAGCAGATGAAACGCCGTGGCGAGCCGATCCCTATGGTGACGGCATACGACTACACGGCAGCTCGCATTGTCGACGCAGCAGGGATTCCGATGATCCTAGTTGGCGACAGCATGGGCCACGTTGTTCTTGGTCACGACTCAACAATTCCAGTAACCGTTGACGATATCGTCAGCGCGTCTGCTGCCGTTGTTCGCGGTACGACTAGGCCTCTCATCGTCGCTGATATGCCGTTCCTCAGTTATCAAATAGATGCTGAAACGGCTCTACGAAATGCAGCACGCCTCATTCAAGAAGGCGGAGCCCAGGCAGTCAAGCTCGAGGGTGGCAAAACTGTTGCACCGATCGTTCGACGTCTTGCCGATGCTGGATTAGCGGTTATGGGCCACATTGGTCTGACTCCGCAACATGTAAATCACCTTGGTGGCTACAGGGTTCAGGGCAAGACCGAATCTACGGCTACCCAGATTCTCGAAGACGCGCTGGCGCTTCAAGATGCAGGTGCGTTCGCAATTGTTCTTGAACTGATTCCGGTTGAACTGGCAAAGAAGATCACTGAAGCCTTAGATATTCCTACTATTGGAATTGGTGCGGGCGTTCACTGTGATGGTCAGATTCAGGTGTTCCACGACATGCTTGGACTGGACCCCGACTTTAGGCCTCGTCACTCAGGCAAGTACGCCGATCTCGCTTCGGTCATTCGCGATGCTCTTGAGCAGTACAGCGATGACGTTCGTGACGGAGTGTTCCCGACCGACGCTCAGTCGTTCTTCTCTGATGAATCACGAGTTCGTGCTAGTTCAAAGGCGAACGACTAGGTTTTTTAGCCAGTATCGCCATTGCCAACAAACCCTCCTTCTCATTCCTTCTCCATTAGGGAGAAGGTTAGGTTGAGGGGGAGCGCTGATCGTTACCTTCAGTTCACGAACTTAGAATTTTCCTACTCCGAGATGAATCCAATTTCGCACTTCCCTTCACCCAAACTCTCTCCTTTATGGAGAGGACTTCTTAGCTGTAATCGGGATTTCTCATGCGAGTGATTCGCACTGCCACGGAAATGCGGGAAGTTCGACGCGTAATTACCGGATCGGTAGGTCTAGTGGCGACTCTGGGCGGAATTCATAATGGGCACACGGCTCATATGGACACGCTTCGCCCGCTTTGTGATGTGCTTATCGGGTCACTGTTCCTGAATCCCACGCAGTTCAGCGAGAGCGAAGATCTTTCTGCTTACCCATCGGATGAACAAGCCGATCTCAATAAGTTCGAAAAACATGGAACCGACTTTGTGTTTGCTCCGTCTGTCGATGAAATTTACCCGTCAGACGAAGATGTTCCCGCGGTAGATCCGGGACCTGTAGCCAAAGTGCTTGACGGTGTGCACCGCCCAGATCATTTCAAAGGCGTCGCCAGAGTCGTTGCCCGACTTTTCTCGATAATCGATCCTAATAAAGCGACATTCGGTGAAAAAGACGCACAGCAGCTTCGCATTATTCAGCACGTGAATGATTCGCTTGGACTCGGTATTGAAATTATTCCGATACCGACCGTGCGAGAAGATGACGGACTAGCTGTCAGCAGTCGGAACGCTTACCTATCGTCGGAAGAACGTCAGGCTGCAACGATACTTTTCAAAGCTTTGACAGTTGCGAAGCTATCGTTTGATTCAGGTGAGCGGTCAGCAGAAGTCCTTCGATTTATGCTGGAGTCGATACTGAACGGTGAGCCTCGGGCGAAGGTCGAGTATGCCTCAATCGCCGACACCGATACGTTTGAAGAACTCGACACCGTCGAGTACTCAGCACGAGCCCTACTCGCTGTGAAGATCGGCAACGCACGGCTGATAGACAACTTCCTACTGGCGTAGTTGTAGGCAGTTTGAATCGGACGTTCCCCCTCACCCAACCCTCTCTCTAATGGAGAGAGCTTCATAACGACAGGTGTAAACCTGCTTGCTATCGCTAACTTCCCGAGCGAAGTCCGACGTTGCCGAGGGATCTGGTGTGGGGTCGCGTATGCCCGTCGACAGCAACCGCGTAAATCGATTCCGAAAAACCTGCGAACTCGCCGGGTTACCTCTACGATTTAGCGCATGAAAATTCTTGTAACAAATGACGACGGATTCGATAACCCTGCGATCTGGGCACTAGTACGAGCTGTAAAAGACCTCGGCGAAGTGACCGTGGTAGCACCAGCTGGCAACCAGTCAGGCGTTGGCACAGCGTTGACTCTTAGGAAGTCGGTGAAAATCAACGATGCTCCCAGTCAGGTCGACGGCGTCAAGTGTTACGCCGTAAGCGGTACGCCAGCCGACTCCGTAGTCTTGGGTATCGAACACGTTCTTCTCGGAGACGTAGATATCGTCGTTTCGGGAGTGAATCCCGGTTTCAACACGAGTCGCAACGTCTTCATTTCGGGAACGATGGGTGCAGCGATTCAGGCATCAGGAAAAGGCGTGAAGGCATGTGCCTTTTCGATGGATATGGATGATGATTTTGAAGACGCTACCGTCAAGAAAATCATTGGGGCGATAGTTACTGAGGCGCTCAGTTCAGACACCCAACATGCAGGACTCTTCAACGTAAATATTCCTACGATTGCGAACAGCCCTATCGAAGGCGCCGAGGGTGCGTCTGCTGCCCCTTCCGAGTTCCGAAGCAGAATTATCGCCCACAGCGATGGCGGTTACGAAATTGCGTCTGGGTTGGCTGTACTGCTTGAGAACCAAGAATTGCTTCCTGGAACTGATATTGAAGTGCTTAGTCGCAACAAAGTTGCGATCTCTTCGTTCGAGGGGCCAACACTCGCTCACCAGCCACATGACCCAACACTTCAGCGAATGATCGACGCTACGAACCGCGTTATCGGTTGACTAGTAGTCGCTAACTATCCAGAATCTCGCAAGGGTAACGAGTTACCTTTTACTTTTTGAGCAATGAGTTGCTCACGAGAGGATTCTGCAGTGCTTTACGAACTTCGCGTGTACGAATGTCTGCCCGGACGACTTCCGAATATCAATGCCCGCTTCGCTGATCACACGATGAAGCTGTTCGAAAAACACGGCATCAAGAACATCGGTTACTGGACTACCGACGTTGGCGAGAGCAATCACGAACTCACGTATATGGTGGCATTTGAAGACGCTAATCAACGTGCCGAGGCGTGGGCTAACTTCAGGGCTGATCCTGAACGAGAACGTGTTTTCGAAGAATCGCATAAAGATGGACTCATCGTGAAGAACGTTCGTAACCAGCTCCTTACTCCAACGCCTTACTCACCATTGCAATAGATATTCGTTAGCGTCGCTGGGTAGCTGAAATATTGCTATCCGCTCCGCTATCGAGCTAATAAAAAATGCCAAACATTCAACGACTTAAAAACCTTTCAGGTCAGGCTCACATCGTGGGCGTTGGCGAATCGAACAAGATCGGGAAGGTTCCTGATAAATCGCCGCTTGCTCACCATTCAGAAGCGGCAATAAACGCTCTTGACGATGCTGGGCTGCAGCTTTCAGACGTAGATGCTCTGTTCACCGCTGGCTGGTCGACATTAGATGTTGGCGAGTACTTGGGTATTCAGCCTCGATACACCGATAGCACTTCGGTGGGTGGGTCATCGTTTGTGATTCACGTGGCGCACGCTTTGGCAGCGATTGCTGCTGGGTACTGTGAAGTTGCGTTGATCACACATGGTCAGTCTGGTCGTTCGGATAGGGCGCCTATTCCTCGGAATCCGGGCGCTCCTATGTCGCAGTACGAAGCACCTTATGGAATCATCGGCCCGCCCGTTTCATATGCAATGGCGGCTCGAAGATACATGCACCAGTACGGCGAAGATCGAACTCGTCAGGCGATGGCTGAAATTGCGGTATCGACTCGCAAATGGGCGAACTTGAACCCAATGGCGTACTTCTACGATAAGCCGACGACATTCGATGACTATCACAACTCTAAATGGGTGGCTTGGCCGTTCCATTTGCTCGACTGCTGTTTGGTAACTGACGCTGGTGGGGCGATCGTCATTACGACTCCCGAGCGAGCTCGTGATGCCAAGAACGGTAGCGTGAAAATTCTGGGTGCTGGTGAAGGCCACGATCACTCTGGAATCTCTCAGATGCCAGATCTAACCAGAGCGTTTGGTAGAAATACCGGACCTCAAGCGTTGGAGATGGCGGGTGTGACGCATTCGGATCTTGATCTTGCAATGGTCTACGATTCGTTCACTTACACCGTGCTGGTCAGCCTCGAAAATCTTGGCTTCTGTGGTCCGGGTGAAGGCCCTGACTTCGTAGCATCACAGCGAACGGCTCCGGGTGGTGACTTCCCGCTGAACACCAACGGAGGCGGACTTTCGTACACTCATCCCGGTATGTACGGCATATTCACTGTTATTGAAGCTGCACGTCAGCTTCGTGGACAGGCGGGCGAACGTCAGCTTGATAAATGCGATCTTGCAGTCGCTCACGGTACTGGCGGCCTTTTATCGTCGACCGGAACAGTTGTATTGGGGACTGACTAGATATGACAAACAAAACTCCAAAACCACAGCCTGTTTCTCAGCCTGAATCCGACCGCTACTGGCAAGGTCTCAAGAACGAGGAAATCTGGCTTCAGCGATCTAAAGCCACCGGGAAGTTTCAGTTCTACCCGCGTAACTTCTCAATTTCCGATCCCGAAACTGGTGCCGACGGCATCGAGTGGGTCCAAGCATCTGGAAAAGCTGAGCTGTTCACTTTTGCCATCGTCCACGCTGCTCCGCACATGGGATTCGTAGGCGAAGTACCGTATGTAACAGCATTGGTTCAGCTCGAAGAGGATGTGATCGTTCCAACCAACATAGTTGGGATTGATCCTGAACCTGAGAACTTTGTGATTGGAATGGCTTTAAAACCTGTGTTCGAGCACAGTGAAGATGGGCACACATTGCTGATGTTCACCTCGGCATAGTCTTACGAGCAATGCCGAGTTAGAATTAATAGTTCGCCAGTAGAATTGTTTGCTGGCGTCTCACAAAGTCCCCCAGCTCGACTCTTTACTGAAGGAACGCTCGGATTGGTATCCCCAGACGAATTTAACAGTCTGTTTCGGCGACACCGAATTACGGGTGCATAAGCACCCCGAATCAGAGCACGTTCCTTTTCAGTTGTAATTAGAGCCGAGGTCACTCCCAATGGTTAATCACTTCCTAAAACTCAGCGATATCGCGCCTGAAGAAATTCAGCCGATACTCGATCGCGCAATCGAACTAAAGTCCGGCGCAAAGAGCAATGCGCTTGCCGGCAAATCGGTTGCGATCCTGTTCGAAAAGCCTTCGTTACGTACGAAGCTTTCATTCTGGGTTGGTGCTGAGAAACTCGGCGGGAATCCGGTTCACTTCAGCCCTGAAGAAGTTGGGCTAGGTAAGCGTGAACCAGTAGCTGATGTGGCGCAGGTAATGTCGAGAATGTCTGACGTTGCCGTTATTCGTACGTTTGCTCAATCGACTATCGAAGAGTTCGCAGCGAATGCTTCGATTCCTGTAATCAACGCTCTGACAGATGCCGAGCACCCGTGCCAGGCTCTTGCAGATACTCAGACGATTACTGAACAGCTGGGTAACGTGGCTGGAGCCAAAGTCGCTTTCATTGGCGATGGAAACAACGTCGCTGTCAGCCTCGGTTACGCCGTTGCAGGACTCGGTGGGCACCTCGTGGTTGCATCGCCAGATGGCTACAAACTTCCCGGTGAAGATCTTGAAGGTGCGAACACGTACGGTGCTTCGGTAGGCGGTAAAGTGACACAGGTCACTAGCCCGCAAGAAGCTGTAGCTGATGCCGACATCGTCTACACCGACGTATGGACCAGCATGGGACAAGAGACTGAAACGGCCAAACGCCTAGTTGCCTTCGATGGTTACCAGGTGAACCCGGCTTTGCTCGATCAGGCAGGTGCGAACGTGAAGTTCATGCACGACCTTCCTGCTCACCCTGGCGAGGAGATCTCTGAAGGCCTTCTATACGATTCAAGATCGGTAGCGTTCGATCAAGCAGAAAACCGCCTATGGGCGCAGGCTGCTCTGATGGAAAAACTGATTTAAGTACGGCACACATTTTTTAGGACTACAAGCTGAATTTGTGGTCTACTACCCTGTAGCGATCTTCTGTTCGCTGCTTTGCAAGAGAACCGAAAATCTCACTATGGCACTTCCAGTAATAGCAATCATCGGCCGACCTAACGTTGGCAAATCGACTCTGTTCAATCGTTTGGCAGGACGCCGAATCGCGATTGTCAGCGATATTCCGGGTACTACCCGTGACAGGGTTTCTATCGACGCTGAGTGGGGCCGTCATCGGTACCTAATCGTCGATACCGCTGGTGTTGAAGATCGTCCGCACGACGAGCTCATGTGGGACGACATTCGTGCCCAAGTAGAGATCGCAATCCATCAGGCCGACGCAATCATTTTCGCGGTTGATGTGAACGATGGAATTACCGATGCCGACGAAGACGCCGCCGATATGGTTCGACGGGCAGGTAAACCTACAGTCCTAGCGGCCAACAAGGCCGACACGCTTTCGCGTGAGGACATGATTTACGAATTCTTCGCGCTAGGCCTTGGCGAGCCGCATCCGATTAGTGCTTACCACGACACCGGAATTGGCGACATGCTGCAATCTGTATTTGAGCAGCTTCCGTCGTTCGAGGACGACCCCGTAGGCAAGAACTCGGTTCGGGTTGCAATTGCAGGTCGTCCAAACGCAGGAAAATCTGCTTTGTTCAACGCAATTACTGGCGAAAAGCGAGCAGTGGTTAGTCCGGTCGCTGGTACAACCAGGGATACGGTCGACTCGCTGTTCGACTATGAAGGCACTCGCCTAACGTTCCTCGATACGGCCGGACTACGCAAACGCGGCAGTGTCGAACCGGGTATCGAAAAGTACAGCACGATTCGATCTATCGGAGCAATCGAACGTTGCTACGTTGCGGTGTTGGTGCTTGATGCCACTGAATTCGTTACTGCTCAGGACCAGCACATTGGCGGGTACATCGACGATGCATCTCGCGCAGCCGTAGTTGTTGTGAACAAGTGGGACCTTGCACCGGAACTTGATCTGGATCGTGGAGAAGCTGAAGAGGCTGTTCGGAATCGATTCAAGTTCATTCCCGATGTGCCGATCGTGTTCACATCTGCCCTGACAGGTTGGGGAGTCGAGAAGCTAATCCCAACAATTCTGAATGTGTACAGCGAGTTCTCTAAGCGGATGCCTCGTGCTGAAGTTAGCCGTGTGATTTTCGATGCGATGGGTGACAACCCGATGCCTGGATTTGGTAGTAAACGACCACGAATTTACAAATGTGTTCAGACTCGTACCTCGCCACCAACGTTTGAATTTACCGCACGGAACGCTGATGAAATACACTTCAGCTATCGCAGGTATCTGGAGAACCGACTGCGAGAGCGTTTTGGCTTCATTGGATCTCCACTGAGAATGGTCTTCAGAAGCGGTACCGATGAGTGACCTTGTAGTCGCAATATTAGTTCTAGTAGCCGCCTACTTAATTGGGGCGATTCCATTTGGCGTGATCATCGGCAAGGTGTTTCGAGGCGTCGACATCCGTAGCTACGGCAGCGGTGGATCAGGTGCTACGAACGTAAATCGCACCCTTGGACCAGTTGCCGGTGGCGGTGTTTTGGCAGCCGACGTTGGCAAAGGTATTATCGTAACGCTGATAGCCCACTTCGCTCTTGATGGCGAAGCATGGCTCGTCGCGGCAGCCGGGACAACGGGCGTATTGGGGCACATGTTCCCCGTGTACATTCGCTTCAAGGGCGGCAAGGGCGTCGCTACTGGATTGGGCGCTCTGGCGGTGGTTTCCCCAGTTGCGGCAGCCGTCGCGTTAATCGGAGTTGTGATTGCAGCGATCACAAAATATGTTTCGCTCGGATCGATTCTTGGCAGCGGACTAAGCCTTGGACTGCTGATAATTTTCAGTGTGTTTGAACTCACTATTCTCGGTTGGGATCACGATCCTTGGTATTTGCTGTTCGCAATACCTGTTCCTATTTTCATAATTTGGAGCCACCGGTCGAACTTAGATCGCCTCGCAAAAGGTGGCGAATCGAAGCTTGAGAACAAGCCAACACCGCGCAGAGCCCAGCGAACCCCGTAAAATCCTCGGGTGACACAAATTGGCATCATCGGTACCGGGGCATGGGGAACCACCCTCGGAATACTTCTAGCACGCACCGGAAATAAGACGACTCTGTGGTCTCGCAGTAATGCGCGTGCATCGGAATTGTCGGCAGCCCGCGTGAACGAACGATCAGTTCCGGGAGTCGAATTTCCTGAATCAATGACGGTTTCAGATTCTCTCGAAGAATCACTGGCCAATGCTGAAGTGGTTCTCGTAGTCGTTCCTTCGGTAACCGTCCGTGAAAATATGCGCAAAATTCGAGACGCTATTCCGTCTGACGCACACGTCGTGTGTGCAACGAAGGGAATTGAAATTGCGACCGGTAAACGCATGTCGCAGGTGATCACTGAGGAACTGCCAGATTTTGCAGCTGATCAGATCGGTGTGCTTTCAGGGCCTAATCTCGCACCTGAAATCGCAGCAGGGAACGTGGCAACAGCAACAGTTGCCTTCCCAAACGACGCTATCGCTGAAAAAGTTCAAGCAACCCTAAGTTCGGAACTCTTTCGCGTTTACAGAAGCGACGACGTCATCGGGGTTGAACTTGGTGGTGCGCTGAAAAATATCATTGCTATCGGCGCGGCGTTCATTGATGGAGCGGGGCTCGGAGCGAACGCTAAAGCGGCGTACGTTACGAGAGGCCTGCACGAGATAACGCGGCTCGGTGTAGCCATGGGAGCCAAGCCCGATACGTTCGCTGGTCTCAGCGGTATGGGCGATCTACTGACCACTTGCTATTCGAACCTTAGCCGTAACTATCGACTTGGGCTTGGACTGGCTTCTGGTCGTGACCTGTCGTCGGTTCTGGAAGAATTAGGACAAATTGCTGAAGGAGTTCCAACAACTCAGGCGGCAGTACGTTTGGCTCAGGAGCTTCGGATTGATATGCCGATTACTGACGCTACTAACGCCGTGCTGTTCGAGGGATTGTCACCCACCGACGCCATCAAAGATTTGATGAGACGATCGCTTCAACCAGAGGTTCGATACTAGAGCGATTAACCGCCTAGATCTCCTAGTTCGTAGAGTATCGCCGACATCACAGCGATCGCCGCTGTTTCACTACGAAGTACCCGTGCGCCCAGAGTGACCAACGTCGCTCCTGCTTCACGAATGAGCGTTGCTTCCTGCTCACTGAAACCGCCCGGGGGACCGATTAGCGCAGCGAGATTCAGCTGATCTTTATCAAGTGATTTCAGAGCAGCGCTCAACGATTGAGATTCGTCAGCTAGCTCTTCCCACATACACAGCAATGGCTGATCGGTGATTACTTGTTCGATTGCATCCATTATCGAAGTCGGAGGCTCGATGGTTGGCACGGTGGCCCTGCCGCTTTGTTCAGCAGCCTCGATGGCAATACGCTGCCAGCGTTCGAGTCGTTTGGCTGAAGGTGAACCGGTGTTGCCGCCTTGCACTCGTTCTGAGAGTACGGGGACGAATCGAACGGCTCCAAGCTCGGTACATTTTTGAATCGCTAGTTCGATGCGTTCAGGACGAGCGAGTCCCAGCAGCATTGTTATTTTTACTGTCGGTTCAGCGACTGGCTTGATAGCAGAAACAAGCGTGGTGGAAACTTCGTTCTTCCCAACGTGGTCGATTTCTACTTCCCACTCGGAACCCGATCCGTCGAAAAGACGAATGTGTTCTCCAGCATCGGCTCGTAAGACTGTTTTCAGCTGACGAGCAATCGCACCGTCCAAAGAGATCGAACGATCAGTCGCGTCGATATTAGGGACATAGAACCGATGCATTACTTTGTTCCTGTGGATCGCGTGATCTGAGTCGCTGTCCAGTCTTCGATCTGCCTGCTTACCTTTACTTCGCCGCCTGCGGCTTTGAAGGCAGCGATAACGTCGTCGAGCCGAACGTCGAGAACGCCTGAAGTGATGATAACTCCGTCGTCGGCTACAGAAGCTATAAGCGGTTCAGCGAGGGCGATGAGTACGTTAGCGGCGATATTTGCGCCTACAACGTCGAAGCCGCCATCGGGAACCTGGGCATGCGGAATCGATCCTGAGAATATTGTCGATTTATCCGTAAAACCAGCTTCAGCCAGATTCGCTTTCGAAGAGATAACTGCATCGTTATCTATATCGAGTCCTACTGCGTGCCCCGCACCAAGTGCGAGCGCAGCGATGGAGAGGACGCCAGAGCCACAACCAACGTCCAAGAACCTATCGCCGGGCTTGATGGTCTTCTCTATCTCTTCCAGACACATTAGCGTGGTGGGATGATGCCCTGTGCCGAACGCTAGACCCGGCTCGAGTTCGATGATGACGTCGGAAGGTTTGCTGTCGTACTTGCTAGATCGAGGAACGATAACGAGATTCTTGCCGACTTTGATTGGCTCGAATTTCTGGTTGCGCCATTCGTCGTCGCTTACTTCTATCTCTTCGATCTCTGGAAGGTCGACGAGATACCTGATTAGGCGCACACCAACATCGATTGCTGTCTTGCGGCTTTCGGTAGTTGGATCGAGCGGAAGCCAGCCTTTGATGGTTACCCATGCTGTCGGATCTGGCTGTTCGCCTTCGTCAAGATTGAATCCACCCTGGCGTTCGACCGATGCCGATCCTTCGCCATGAATGTTGAACAGATGCGTTAGTGGTTCAACGTATTCGGGTGGTGCTTTGATGCTGAGCTGTAGCCAGCGCATCTTATTTGCCTTTGATTATTTGGTGGAAGTCGAAGCGACTCAGATAGGACGGAGCAGTACTACGACTTGCTTTCGTCGCCTCGGAACGCATCTTTGAAACGACCGAATATGCCTTGATCGTTTCCAGAGTTTTCACTAACTCGTTCAAGACCGAATGATTCCGCAAGCTGTTGGAGTAGTGCTGTCTGTTGGTCGTCGAGTTTCTTCGGGATGACTACTTTCAGTTCGACAAGTTGATCTCCAACTCGTCCTGCTGATTGCATGTGCGGTATTCCCGCACCCTTGATTCGCTTGACGGCTCCGGACTGAGTTCCCGGTTGAACATCGATATCAATAGAACCTTTGAGAGTTTCTACGTTGATGATTCCGCCTAAGGCAGCCATAGCCATATTCACTTCGGCGGTCATTAGTACATCGTTGCCTCGGCGAGCGAAGATCTTGTCACGCTGCACACCGATGTGGACGTATAGGTCGCCACTTGGAACGCCTTTACCGCCAGATTCGCCTTCACCCCTGATGACCAACTTTGTGCCGTGCTCTACGCCGGCTGGGATCTGAACTTCAATCTTGCGTGGGTTACGTTCGGTTCCGCGACCGGAGCACTGTTTACAGGCTGTTTTGACCTGTTTACCTTCGCCCTCACACGTTGGGCAAGCGGTTACTTCCTGGAACTGCCCGAAGAACGTTCGCTGTGTTCGGCGTACTTTTCCTTCGCCGTGGCAGGTTGCACATTCGATTACATCAGTGCCGGGTTCAGCTCGGTTACCGTCGCAGCGATCACAACGCTCCATACGGTTGAGTTCGAGTTCGCGTGCCACACCGAATGCGGCATCACGGAAAGATACGTTTATCTGGAACTCAAGATCGGCACCACGGTTGGACTGCTCACGAGTTGATCCGCCAAAGAACGAATCGAAGATATCTCCGAATCCTCCAAAGCCTTCGAATCCATCGAAGCCGCGACCTGCTTGGCCGTTTACGCCTTCGTGACCAAACTGGTCGTATTGAGCTTTGCGCTGAGGATCGCTGAGAACCTGATACGCCTCGTTTACTTCTTTGAAACGATCGTTAGCATCCTCCGCCTTGTTGCGGTCGGGGTGATATTTGAGCGCCTGTTTTCGGAACGCCTTTTTGAGGTCTTCAGGTGTGGCGTCACGGGCTGCACCGAGAATCTCGTAATAATCACGCTTGCTAGTTGTCATAAAGAGTGGCTGTGTATCCCGTAACGAAGGTCAGTTTCAAATCGTAGTTCGTGTACGCCATTGCGAAAGACACGAACGGATTAATTATAAACCTGAGACGCGGCAAATCCGAATGTGGGTAGGAACCCAAGTACAACGATTCTGAAAAGGAGACGAGCGAGCTATCTAGCCGCCGTAGTACATCATGGTCATCTGGTTGAGATGATTCGCCATGTATCGAACAGCCGGAATGGCCATTTCGTATTCCATGCGGGTAGGAGCCATCACACCGATCATACCTTCAGCAGTGTCGGCAGTACCGTATTGGCTGAAAACAACAGAGAAGTTTTTAAGTGACTCTTCCGAATTTTCTTCGCCGATAACAACGTTGGTAGAGCCGGTGCCGTTGCTGGAATTTGAAAGTGAAGATGTGGCAAGCGAATCTTCGATAAGCCAGGTGGCGCCCTGAGACATTGCGGGGTCGGTTAGGAATTCAGGCTGCTGGAAGAGTTTGCTGATGCCGCTGAATCGTTTTTCACTGCCCGATGCCTTGTTGTGCTGCTGGAGAGCCGATACAGCAGAATCGAACGCCCTGCGTTCTAATCCATCGTTTATCTGGTCAGCCCGGGCGGCCAGATTATTGGTAGGGACTCCGACGATAGCTTCACTGAGTCGATTTCGTGCGTGTTCGATTTCAGAGTTGGAAACCGATACATCAAGATTTATTACTTGCTTGTAGACGCTTGCCTCTTGCAAGACCACGATCACGACCATCAGCATTTCCTGAAGCCGCAGCAGTTCGATGCTTTTCACTGGGGCAGGAGCGGTACGCGGGATTGTGGTGAACG
>Ga0302134_10000467_pt1 | contig 17401 bp, 14 predicted proteins | sample CB9_SCM_MG_FD_203123 | JGI IMG/M metagenome (GOLD analysis project Ga0302134, IMG submission 203123) | Marine microbial communities from Western Arctic Ocean, Canada - CB9_SCM | ecosystem: Environmental > Aquatic > Marine > Oceanic | place: Canada: Western Arctic Ocean | collected 2017-09-19
GCCTCAGCGGCTTACCATTTTCTCGCTGCCATTGTGTAAAGCATCCAGGCCACGGCTGGAGGCCACGATGTAAGTTGATGATGGCTGCTGCCGGTTTGTTCCAGGGAATGTTGCCAAGTTGTTTGTGCAGCCGAGGCGCTTGGGTGACCAATTGTTTGTCTTGCAGTGTACCAATTGTTGATATTTGATTCCACTCAGCTAAAATCTTAATGGCGTCGATGACAGCGGGCGCTCCGAGTGCAGCCAGTCGCTGTTCTAGTTGTTCGGCTGTTTCAGTCGCTTCGATGGCAACTTCTAATTGGCACAACGCTGGGCCACCATCTAATTTGGGTGTCATGTGGATGACTGTTACACCAGTGGTAGCATCGCCGTTAATGATGGCCCATTGAACTGGCGCCGCACCACGATATTTTGGTAATAGTGATCCATGTAGATTAATTCCACCAAGTGGCGTAACGCCAAGTGCTGTGGGGCTAAGAATCTGACCAAAATCACAGACGACTAATAGGTCAGCTTGCAAATCAGCTAGCTCAGCAACGACATCTGCTGCATTAACGTCCGCGGGGTCGAGTAATTTCAAACCGTGTTGATTCGCCGCTTCACGCAGCGGATTGGCTGGAGGTTGTTTACGGCCTCGTGCCGGTGGCAGCGGACGAGTCACTACGACTGGGACGTCATGGCCGGCCACTAATATTGCCTCAAGCATTGGTACAGCGAAGGGACCGGTGCCCATAACAATAATACGCATATGTGACCTCCCTCTCATGTTTACAATTGGTTTACAAACTATCTCGTGGACGCGATTAGACGCGGTGCGTGCAGAATTTATCTTCCCACGCTGCAAGCTTCGCATAGATCACTTCGTCACTGGCAATAATGCCACCCTGTTGCCGACTGGTAAACTCTAACTCAAATTCTTGTAAGTCAGTTTCCAGCGTTTTCAAGCTGAGCGGATTCATGCGGTCGAGGAACATGATTCCATCTAAGTGATCTGTTTCGTGCTGCACGACGCGAGCAAGCAAGCCATCGAGATCCGCACTGATTGTATTACCTTGGAGTCCAAATGCTTCGACGTGGATCGTGCGCGAGCGGTTTACTGGGCCATAAACGCTTGGCAAGCTTAAACATCCTTCGTCTTCGATCTCGCTTCCCTTCCCTTTGCTGAGCACGGGATTAATGAATACGAGTTCTTCGCCTTCTGCGGCATTAGCGGAAGTGTTGACGATAAATAATCGCAAGGGCAGGTCGACTTGATTTGCCGCTAGCCCCACACCTTTGGCTGCATACATCAGTTCAAACATTTGGGCAACGATGTCCCGCAGTTCAGAATTGATCCGTTGAATCGTTTTCGATTTGTAGCTCAGTGTTGGATGTGGATGTGTAATGATTTCCATAGGCCAATGTGCATTTATAATAGTTTATGTTTTAATGAATATGTATTATGCGGATAGGCATCCGTTATGGGTACCCGTTCAAGCATAAAACGGGCCATGAATCCACCAGCGGTGGACGAACGCCCACACGAATGTTTGGTAATAATGATGAATGGTTATGAATGAGTATTGAAAACCTACCGGACAATTCAGATAGGTCGAACGTGGACTCAATGCCGATTCGCGGACCGGTGGGTAATAGCCAACAAGATTTCATGGAAAATCTCTCGTCGGTGGATGATCTGTTTTATTACCAATCAGCGAACCAGTCAGCAATGTTGGGTAGTCTTATTCTACACACGGTAATTATTGTCTTAGCGCTGCTGACATTCACCTCGACGACATTTCACGGCGCGGCCAAAGAAGAGGTGCGATCCGGAGGCGTTGTTTTAATCGAACAAATCGGTGACAAGCCTGAATACTTTCAAGACGCAACAACGAACAATCAAAATACAGAGACGCAACAATCAGCCATCACTGAACAACCGTTACTAAAAAACAGTACGGCCAAAACCCAAAATTCACAGGGAGCCGACGTTGATTTACCAGGTGGGTTACCCAATTTGGAACTGCCCGGTTTAGCCGGCAGTGGAGACGGTGAGGTAGAATTACCTTCCTTGAATGATTTAACGGGTGGCCGGACTCAGAAAGAGGGCGAATTTGGCGCTATCCAGACGGGTGTGTTCGGAACGAAAGGTACGGGTTCACGCTTTATCTATGTTTTTGATCGTTCCGGATCGATGTCGGGTTACGGGGGTCGCCCGATGGCGGCTGCCAAACAGCAGTTACTGCTCAGCGTGCGGGATTTGCAAAAGAATCATCAGTTCCAAGTGATTTTCTATAACGAGCGACCTATCGCACTAAATCCGCTGTCTCCCGCACCGCCCAAGCTACTGTATGGTACGCCGGAAAACCGTGAATATGCGATGAACTTCGTTCAGCAAATAAAACCGGACGGCCGCACGAACCACGTTGCCGCACTGGATCTCGCCTTAAATATGAATCCCGATATTATTTTTTTTCTAACCGATGCCGATGAACCTCAATTGACGACCAGCGAACTCAATCGGATTTCACGAAAAAACGCCTCAACACGTGCTGCTATTAATACAATTCAATTTGGTGTTGGTCGTCGCACGGGACAGGAAAATTTTCTGCGACAATTGGCGAGTGAAAATGGTGGGCAATATGCTTATATCGACTTGAGGGAATTAGCGCCAATACGTTAACCTTGTTTCAGTGCGATTCTGCACTTGGAATTTTATATGCTTTGCAATCTTTATTATTACGGTCGCTATGCTTGCAGCTCGCTAATACTGTGCCTGCCGCTACTAGCTGCTGCGCAAAATGAGTCTGACCTAGTGATTGTGTGGGACGCCAATCGAGCGAATCAACTCAAAGTGTCGGGTCATATTATCGAATATACAAATGTCGATTTGTCCATCAAATTGCCCTCGGGCAGGGTCAGACAAATAGAATCCGATCGTATCGTAACCATGGTTACGGCTTGGAGGTCGGAGTATCAGGAAGCCGAGGATTTGTTTTATGAAAAACAATATGTCCGGGCGGAAAAAGGATTTCGGCGAGCCTATACTGTGGAAACACGAGATTGGATAAAGGAACGAATTCAGGCGCGTATTCTGTGGTGCTTGCGAGCCCAAGGGAAATGGTCCGCCGCGGCGCGGTTTTACGCTGAAGTGTTACGAAAAACAAACCCCGCGACACCCTACATAGACGTGATCCCCATTGTCTGGCACACCTTAATTCTCTCGCCAGCCATGCAGGGTCAGGCAGCGGAACTACTCGATAGTTCAGATCTAAATGATCGTTTGATTGGAGCGAGTTGGTTACTTGCTTCACCTTTAAGAGCACGAGCGGTCAGTGCATTAACGCAATTAGAACTAAACACGAACAAACGAATCGCAATTCTGGCGACAGCCCAGCTGTGGCGAACCAAACTTCCAGTAGCATTAAATGCTGATCTCGAGAAATGGCAAAATGTGATTAATCGCTTACCGTTAGCCGATCAAGCGGGCCCCTATTATGTGCTCGGGAAACTTCAACAGCAGCAAGGTGAATCAGAGTTGGCTGTGTTGAGTTGGATGCGAGTTATTATTCTGCATCCGCACGGACATCAATTAAATGCTGAATCATTATTGGCTGCGATTAAAGCACTGCGAGAAATTGAAAAACCTACTCAGGCTATTACACTTTGTCGGGAATTGCAAAATGAATATCAAACCACTATTGCGGCGACTCAAACAGGTCGCTTGGTCAAACAACTTCAAAAGTTACAGCTTGACCTAAAAGCTGCTAGCGCGAAGTAATTATAAGGAGAGAGATTGTGAAACGGTTCCATTGGTTTACACTTGCCGCGACCACCGGCTTACTGGGTGTCTTAATGTTTAGGATGTCTGCCGTCGCTCAAGAAAATGCCACGGGTGCAGGTGAGCCAGCGACCAAGGGTTTAATGGACATTGTGTTTTCCGGGGGACTCACTGGGATGGCAATCTTGATATTGTTGCTTGGGTTGTCGCTGACCGCAGTCTACCTCGTGGTCGATCATGTACTTGCATTGCGAGCATCGGTGATCATGCCGGTTGACTTAGGAGTGCAATTGCGTGAATTACTGAGCAGTGGTAAATACCGCGAAGCAGATACGGTATGTCGCGAAACGCCCTGCTTTCTTAGCTTTGTTATTAGTCATGGACTGGGCGAACTTGAGGGTGGTTGGTCGGCGGTTGAAAAAGCGATGGAAGATGCAATGGCTGAACAATCAGCGAGGTTGTTTCGCAAGATTGAATACTTATCAGTGATTGGCAATATCGCGCCGATGGTTGGATTGCTAGGAACGGTTACTGGTATGATCTTTGCTTTTCAGCAAGTGGCCGCAACCCAAGGTGGTGCCGGCGCTGGAGATTTGGCTGAAGGAATTTATCAAGCGCTGGTGACCACGGTGGGTGGTTTGATTGTGGCGATTCCATCGCTCGGAGCATTCGCAATTTTTCGCAATCGGGTAGACCATTTGGTAGCGGAAGCATCGTATGTCGCTCAACACACGATGTCACCGGTCAAACGCGCGGCGCGATCACGAGGAAAACAACGCTCGGCACCGGTCCCACCAGTTCAATCATGAAAACAACAACACCGGACACCCAACTAAATATTAGCTCATTACAGTAAAAATAAGCCGTAAAGTAAAACCATTATGAAGACGCCAGTATACGCTCGATCAAAGGAGACCGGATTCAATATGACTCCGATGATCGATGTTGTATTCTTGCTAATCATCTTTTTCTTGGTATCGAGCCACCTCGCAAGGCAAGAAACACAATTGGAATTGGATTTGCCGGAAGCAAGTTCTGGTGAACAAATCGAAGTAACGATGGCTCCACGGATTGTAATTAACGTTACCGAGTTAGGCGAGTTTATGTTGGCCGGACGGCAGGTTACTGCCGCACAACTACAAGGGCAATTGCGTAACCGTATTCGCAAAGACGGCCGTGCGTTGGAGGTGCGAATTCGCAGCGATCGTAATATTGCGTTTGTGAAAGTCCGTCCTATCATGTTGGCATGTGCCAAGGTCGGTATTTGGAACGTCACCTTTGCCGTCTATCAGGCAGTGGAGGGTCTCCAATGAGAAGACCCTCTGTATTTCACCGCGATCAAGGTGGACTTGAAATCAAAATGACACCCATGATCGATGTCGTGTTTTTGCTACTTGTTTTTTTTGTGTGGACCGCGAGTTTTCATGCGGTGGAATATTTACTACCGAGTTCTCTTAGTCACCAGCTTGGTAACGCGGCGGTCATTGATAGTCAGGACCCACCGCCGGAAGCGGAATTCGAGGATATTATCGTACGGATTTTGTGGCAAGATGATCACGTAGTATGGCAAGTCAATGGACAAGATGTGCTAAGTTTGGACGAAGTTAAACAACGTTTACAGTTAGTGGCTGGCATTAAGATAGACGCGCCGGTGATTTTGCATCCGGATGAAGAAGTTCCCGTGGGTGATGTTATCGATGTATACGACATTTCTAGAATCGCAGGTTTTGACAAGATTCAGTTTGCGATTGCCCAGTAGACAATACGCATTGAAATTAGAAATAAGGAAGCTTTAAGGAGTGTTCGGTTGTTTCCGATTCGCAAGACCAGTGTGGCGGTTCTTTTATTCAGCATTGTACTGAGTGGCCAGATCTGCGCGGGCCCCGGTGAGGAAGGTCAGCTATTAAATGGCTTGCGGGAACGGGGTTTGTTTGAAATTGCCGAGTATCATTGTCGCAATCAGCTTGGTCGTGAGGGTCTGACATCTCGCGAGCGAATGCAATGGACCGTGGAGATGGTCCGTACTATGGCACAAGAAGCATTGAATTTACCGGCAGACCAGCAGGAATCCGCGTGGAATCGAGCGGTTGATACGGCCAGGCGATATGTGACGGTTCAAGCGACACAAGCAAAATCATTTACCATCCCCGTGGCGACGCAAGCAGCACTAATTTTAGCTAAACAGGGAGAGTTTCTCAGGCTCGAAGCGGTCGTGGCACGTGATCCAGCGGCGAAAATGCAAGGGGCGCGCGACAAGTTACGAGTGGCTGCTAAAAAACTAAACGACCTTTTACAAGAAGTGGATGTGCAGCTCACGATGGCGACGAGTAAAGTGACGGACGAAGCATTATCTCAGCAGGAATTAATCTCGATCAAACAACGGTTATCCTTTTATCTGGGAAACGTCTATCGCAACCAAGCAGTGACTTATCCTCTTGACGGTGGCGACCGCGTAGCGGCAATGCAGCGGGCCATAGCGGCGTTGAAAAAACCGTTGTCACAATTGGCAGCTGAGGACGGCTTGGTCGTTGATATTAAAATTGGGCTAATCGGCTGCCATCGTGAACTGGGGCAATGGACCGCAGCGGTTGAGTTACTAGAGTTATTGCAAAAGAGCACACTTGAACCGTCATTGCAATTGCGTTTGCGGTCCGAGCAGGTGCGGTTGTTGTTAGCCCAGCAAGAGCTGCAGAAATGCGTATTACTGCTTGAAGGCCCTCGTTCGGTAAGTGGTGTTACATCACCGGAATTAGATTTAGCAAGACTCGATACATATATTGGCTTATGGCAACAGGCCAGCGTTGAAAAGAATGAAGAGCAGCGTAAACGCTGGGAGCAGTTAACCGTTGCTGCCGTGGCGGCGATTGAGCAAGAGCATGGCGAGTATTGGGGACGGCGCGCGGAATTGCGATTGCTAGAACATGCAGGGAGCCGTGGTGGTGCGCCTTCTAATCTTGATGTGTTAGAACGGACCGCCGATGAATTGTATCGGAAGGAAAACTTTACTGAAGCAATGAAGGCCTATGACCAAGCAGCAGATTTGGCATTGGCTGGTGGGTTCGATGAGGTTGCTTTGCAGCTGTCGTATAAAGCAGCGCTGGTCGTGCAGCAGCAAGGCGACCTCGATGAATTTATCAACCGTTTGGTGACATTAGCCTTACGTCTACGGAAACAGCCAACCGCAGCACCGATTCATATGCTTGCGGTTCGTAATATAGCTGCGGTGATGAAGGATAATGCCCAGCGGCAATTGCAGTTTAGGCAGTTGCTCGAGGAACATCTGCAGTTCTTTATAGCGGGTACAACGGTTGATCAAGCTCGAATTTGGCTCGGTGCACTTGTACAACGAGAAGGCAAATGGGATGAGGCATTGGTGTTATATGTCCAAGTGACATCAACACATCCGCAGTTTCTTGTCGTGTTGCAGCAGTTGCAACTGTGTTGGGATCAAAAGTGGGCGGCATATGACGATACGGAGTTGGCTCAGCAACCTCATCCGTTGACACCAGTGATTGATTATTGCAAATCGTTGATGACAACTGATGACGGGCAATGGTTGAAATTATGGGACCCGGTGTCTCGTCAAGCTGCGTTAGTTTATAGCCGGTTTGCATTGCGATTGCCGCAACCCATGTACGATGAAATTGGGACGATATTGGCTCTGGCGGCGCAAGGTGATACGAAACCGGCTGGGGAATGGTTGTCCGCAGCCAACACGATTCGAATCGTCGCATTGGTTGCTCAAGGTCGAGGCGAACAGGCTAGTGAACTGGTACAAGCGTTAGGTGAAAGCTCGCCGCAACGATGGTTGGAGATGTTACAACAATTAGCAGAGATTGCGGAGACGGCGCCAACGAACGTGCAGCAGCAGATTGCAAAATTGCAACTCAATACAATTTCAGAATTGCAGGGAAAGTTGGGGGATGTGAATGTGGAGTACCGGTTGCAGTGGGACTTACTACATGCGGACGCGAGTATTATGTTGGGAAACGAACAAAGTGGATATACGCTCTATGCTCGAATAGCAAGTGGCAATTTGAAACGAGGGGATATTCAACAGCGGTACGCTGAGGCATTGTTGTTGAGTAATACTGAGATGCGTTTACGAGAGGCGCTGGTTCAGTGGCGGCGTGTGTTAGTGGGGCATCGTCCGCGGACGGATCAATGGTACGCGGCTAAACTCGCGTTGGCTGAAATATACATTCGCTTGGGTGAGCGTGAGGAAGCGCACCAACGTATTCGATATCTCAAAGCAACCAGTGGGTTGGGCAACGCTACCTGGACAAAGAAGTTCCAGGAATTATTAAACCGCGAATAATCGAGAATGATTATTCGCGGTTTAATGTAACCGATAAATTCACTGTTAGCGTGTAGCTAGTTGTGCCTTACCAAGGGCCCCGAATATAGTATGCGCCATATTGGTCGCTGCTGCTCGGGTACATTGGGAGGGACTTATATGGTCCGTAACCAGCTTTACGTGCTCGTGGTGCACCAAGCTGGAACTGGTGGTACAGTGGCGAAACGACATTTTTGGAAACGCCCCAACCGAGTGAACGGTAAGTAGTTGCGGTAGGAGGAACGATCACGGCCAGTGGGGTGCTGTATGCTTGATGACGATAAGCGCCATTCCAAGGTGTTGCATTGGCGCGCTCGCGTTCCCACTGCTTTATGCGGTCGCGCTTTTTGGCTTGAGCTGTGTCAGATGTGGCAAACATGCCAATCATCACAATAACGAATAAGCTACAAATAAATTTCGAGTGCGTGGTCATGTCAATTAATCCTAATGGGAGGTAATGGGGGTTAGCGGATATTGACTTGCCAGCTTATCGGTAACGGACGCTCGTGCGAGTGAAACCCATTCCATTATTGTAGTAATGGTGGTACGCACGATTGTGGCGGTACATGAACTCATGTGGCATGAGTGGCTGGTAAGTATTGTAAGTATGCCCCACAATTAGTGGTACTTGGCGAGGTGCTGGGTACATTCCAGCAGGAATTCCGCCACCTTGGGTGGGAGCGTAGTAGTTATAGAAGAGTCTAGCAGGTGTAGGGGTTACGCGGGTTGCGCGTTGAGACGCTGGAACTTGGTGTAAAACACTGGGTTCTTGTGGATTCTCGGTTATCGTTTTCTTGGCTACCTTTTTGGGTGCATATTTGATCTTTGGCCCAATCGCTTGAGCTTCAATGGCGATCGAACCGATCAGCACGGTAATTGCTAAGGCAACAACGCTATTCTTTAATTTACTACGAACCATAATAAACTCCTCTTTCTTACTCTTAGCCAATTAAAATTGTTTCGGTGACTAGTGAGTAGACTGATTACTTGTTTCTATACTGATTACACATACGCAACTACTCAATACAATAAATCGGTTTTTTACGCTTATAGGCGTAAATATTTGTGGGGTATTTTCGTGATATTACCGCAGCTTGTGGCACTTCGGTGAAACTCAACTGTTGCAAATTCGAATTAACCATTATAATCGTCAGACTTTAACACTGCTTCAGGCAGAGTAATACATGGAACGGATTCCCGATGTTGCAAAAGGAGTGCAGGCGAGTTGGCTAGTCAAGCGCAAGCGAGTAGTAAAAAGCGCACCAAGCGCCGTAGTACCGCTCAGTCCATGGCCGCGAAACAGCGGTCAATTTCTGTTAGTGAGTTCTTTGCCAAGAACCGTCACTTGTTGGGATTTGATAATCCCCGCCGTTCGTTACTAACGACGGTTAAGGAAGCTGTTGATAACTCATTGGATGCGTGCGAAGAAGCAGGCATCATCCCTGAGATTTGGGTCAACATCGAACAGACTGAGCCGGACCGTTTTAAGATCGCGATTCAAGACAATGGACCTGGGATTCTCAAACGCCAGATTCCTTTGGTTTTCGGGAAATTGCTTTACGGTTCAAAGTTCCACCGGTTACGTATGAGTCGCGGACAACAAGGAATCGGAATTAGTGCTGCTGGAATGTACGGCATGTTAACGACGGGTAAGCCTGTCAAAATTGTATCCAAACTTTCGATTCGCAAACCGGCTCATTACTATGAATTGCAAATCGACACCAAGACCAACAACCCACAGATTCTCAATGGACGTGGCGATGGATTAGATATACCGCCAGGGGAGAAAGGCCGCGTAAAATTTCTCAAACATAAAATCGATTGGCAGAGCCACTATCCAGTTACCGCAGAGGATGCGGAGCCGAAAGAAATACGCAGCGGGACACGAGTGACCATTGAGATCGAAGGGAAATACCAAAAGGGCCGCGGCAGTGTCGACGAATATCTAGAACAAACGGCAATCGCCAATCCACACGTGACTTTACACTTTAATGATCCTGAGGGGACGTTGCATACGTATCGTCGCAGTACGACAGAGTTGCCGCCGGAACCCAAGGAAATCAAGCCGCATCCGTATGGCGTCGAACTGGGCCGCCTAATGACGATGCTCAAGGAGCAAAAAGAAGGCACGATTAGCCAGTTTCTGACAGGCTCGTTTTCAAGAGTGACTCCAGCGGTGGCGCGGCGGATCTGCGAAGCGGCAGGAGTGTCCACTCGATCCGGCGTCAAGAAAATCGAACGCTCGCAAGCGGACGCGATTTACAAAGCGATTCAAGTCACCAAAATTAAAAACCCTAGTACTGACTGTATTTCACCCATCGGGGAAGATTTATTACTGCGTGGATTACATCGAGTGGTGCCTGGCGAGTTTTATGTCGCGGCAACTCGACCGCCGGCAGTCTATCGCGGCAATCCATTTCAAATAGAAGTTGCCTTGGCATACGGTGGCGTGAACTCTGTTCAAAAGGTCTCCATGGAGTTGCTTGAGCGGTTACTTGAAGAAACGGACGCTCGAACATTACGTCAATTCATGATGAATACGTTCGATGGTTTAGGTTCAGATTCGGCTGATAAAATAATGAAAGCGGGTGAGTTTGGCAGTCGCCAATCTCCCGGAAAATTAGATTTGAGTGATCGAGAGCGATTGCATCATTGCATGCGAAACGTCAACGTATCTGACGGTCAATCGATGCAGGTGATGCGATATGCGAATCGAGTTCCATTGCAGTTCAAGACGCGCGACTGTGCGATTACGCAGACCATTATGCAAACCAATTGGCGCAGTTACGGATTAACGCAATCCCGTGGCAGCTTACCTAGCGGCCCCGTGCGGTTGATGGTTCACATGGCGAGCGTGTGGGTGCCTTTTACGAGCGAGTCCAAAGAAGCGATTGCATCGTACGACGAGATTCAAAAAGAGATGCGATTGGGGTTACAGGCCGTCGGACGAAAGCTTGGTATATTCTTGCGGCGTCGTAAAAAAGTAAAACAGGAAGGTGAGCGACGCAGTGTCTTCTTGCGGTATCTTGGCGAAGTGGCGACTGCGGTTTCAGAATTGAACGGCTGCGATCGCGAAGATTTATTGAGCAACTTACATCGAGTTGCCAAGCGAGTGACAAAGGAAGCAGATACCAAATTAGATAAAAGTGGCAAGAGAATAACCGACGAAATCGAAATTGATTACGGTGACAATGTCTTGCTTGTTGATGCAGATCACGAACAGGATCTAATTACCCATCTGGAAAAAGCAGATCCGCAGAAGAAGCTGTTTTAAGTAGCGGATTTAAGTAGCGGATTTAGATTCTCGGTGGAAATTTAATACATATTGACTTGACGGAAAGTGACGATGGCAAAGAGAAAACGAACTCCAGCACAAGCCGCTCGTAAAGCCAAGCTAACCGCGAAAGATCGTAAAACATTAGCTTCGTTGATTGGTATGGCGGATGGTGTGATGAAGTCAGCGAATCGCGGCCGTGCGCCACATCTTGAGGTTCCATCACGTAGTCTGTCGAATGTGAAGTTTAGTCAGAGTCGAAAAATCATTGAAATGGGATCGGCTAAAAATCGCCGTGAACTTTTTAATCTATCGCAAGCTAAAACTTATATGCAGACGATGCTTGTCGGGCGTGGTTGTAAGGAACTGATCGAACAAGGGAAAACAACCAGTATTCGTGGTATGTATTATTTACTGAAGCATACGATCGAAGGTACTCATGAAGAAACGTTTGATGACCAAGCTGATTGTGATCCGGTTATTGAAGATGTCGAGGTGGCACTTAATGCGCTGCGAGAAGAATTACACGTCTATGCGTCTAATCGTGGTTCCATGGTAGGCAATATTACGCTGGTGGATAATGGCGATGAAATTGATTGCTCACGTATGGGTTCCGGTGGTTACGCGATTCCGTCGATTGTCGAACCAGAGATTATGCAGTTTGTGGAGTGCACTGCGGACTTCATTTTGCATGTTGAAAAAGATACGGTCTGGCGAAGATTCAACGAAGATAAGTTTTGGAAAGAACACAATTGCATTTTGACGCATGGTAACGGACAACCTCCACGAGGCGTGCGGCGACTATTGCATCGGATGCACAATGAATTGAAGCTGCCCGTGTTTTGTTTGCTTGATAATGATCCGTGGGGATATTATATCTACAGCGTAATGAAGCAGGGTTCCATTAATTTGGCCTACGAATCCAATCGGATGGCTATTCCCAAAGCTAAATACATTGGTATGCGCAGCCGTGATTTTGAATTGTGCGAGCTTAATCCGAGCGTGACCATTAAACTGAGTGACAACGATATTAAGCGTGCGAATCAAATCGCGAAATATCCGTGGTTTGAAAAGAAAAAACGCTGGCAAAAAGAAATCCAAAAAATGCTCAGCAATGGATTTAAGCTGGAAGTCGAATCATTGATTTCTAAAGATATTAGCTATGTGACGCAAGAATATGTGCCCGAGCGTTTGGCCAAAGGTGATTTTCTAGATTGATTTGCGCAGGCCGCAGACCAAAGCAAATCGATCTAGGATGATCGATCCTGAACAATCCCCTCCCCAGTGCTTTTGGGGGTACCTGTCGTTTATGATAAGATTTGGATTGAATCGCGAATGCTCGCAAGGTGGTTATTCAGGGGGAGTGGATTATGAAGCGATTGATACTGGCGTTTATTTTAATGGTGGTAATGACCATGACGTCCTTGGCAAAAAAACCTGACACGGCAAACTTGAAAGAAGCAACTGCGTGGATTGAACGTCAGATGAAAGTGACGGGCGACCCGGCATTGGCGATTGCTGTTGTCAAAGATGGCCGCATTATCTTGGAACGTGGGTTTGGTCTGGCCGATACCGATAAACAGATTAAGGCTACTGAGCACACATTGTTTTCGCTGGCTTCAATTTCAAAACCGATTACCGCGACAGGAATCATGCTGTTGGAACAACGCGGTAAACTGAAAATCGAACGCGCGGCGAATGAGTACTTAGGCGAGGCGAAGATTAGAGCGAAAGTTGGCGAAGCTGCTGATGTGAGCGTGAACAGTTTACTAAACCATTCGTCAGGCATGGGATTGCATTATCAGTTTTATTATCAAGATGACGACTATGCGATACCGAGTCGAGATGACACGATTAGTCATTACGGTATTGCTGTGTCAAAACCTGGGACGGGGTACAAGTACTGTAACTTGGGCTATGGGATATTAGATTATTTGATCAGCCGTCACAGTGGAAAACCATACGCACAATTTATGCGGGAAGATGTTTTTGAACCTTTGGCGATGACCAATACATATGTCGGCTTACCGGAAGAACGGGTGGTGGATGCGGCGGTGAGGTATGACAGGCACGGCAAGGCGGTTACACCTTATGGCTTTGACCACGACGGGGCGTCCGCTGTTTATAGTTCTGCGCATGACCTAGCGATGTTTGCCTTGTTTAATCTCGGTCGTGTTAGTAAAAGACAAACGGCGATTTTTGATGTGGCGGCGGTTCAACGATTACACACGCCGACCAATCCAATTCGCACTGGACTCGGATATGGGATGGGCTGGGCGACCAACGAGGACGATTCAGGCTACAAAACCGTTAGTCACACGGGAGGAATGCCAGGAGTCGCCACGCGCTTAACACTGGTTCCAGAACACGGCATCGCCGTCGTCTGTTTGTGCAATACGTCAAGTTCGTTGCCACATAAAACTGTGAAGAAAATTTTAAGTGTGCTGCTTGAAGATTATAAATTTGATCCGCCTAATGTGTTGTTGCCCCGTCGACGCAATCTCCCGCCAAAGTTGAAGCCCACCACAGAACTAACAGGAACGTGGCGTGGCAGCATTGAAACCTATGAAGGCAATCGGAAGTTATTACTATGGATTGCCGAGGACGGCAACGTGCGCGCGAAATTGGGGAATCAATTTATAACACTCGTTTCCCATACAAGGTTTGACAACGGCGTGTTTACGGGTGAGTTTGCTGGCGACTTGCAAACATCGGATACTTCACGAGTAGCGCATTATTTGCGACTGGCATTGAGATTAGAGGATGGCAAGTTACGGGGCGCGGTGGAGACAATCACGGATGAGTCGGTGCGTTGGGTAAAGGGAGAACGAATTCCACAGCGAGGTTATTTTGGATTGACGCATTGGGCAGACTTAACGCGTGCTTCGGTCGTGGGTGGTGAACGGTCGTTGTTTGATCGCCAATCGTTGGCTGGTTGGAAAGTGATTGAGGAAAACGATTTTAAGAACCACGGTACCGTGGTGGTAGTGGATGGTGTGATTCAGATTGGGAAAGGGAAACCGGCGGCCGGCATCAAAGTGTCGCGCGCTTTTCCGCGGATTAACTATGAAGTCGTGTTTGAGGCCCGGCGGATCGAGGGCAACGATTTCTTTTGTGGCGTTACTTTTCCAATTCAGGATAATTATTGTTCGTTTATTGTGGGTGGCTGGGGAGGCGGTGTTGTGGGACTCTCTAATATTGACACGATGGCCGCCGTCGAAAATGATACGACTCGGTACTTAGAAGTGAAGGATAACCAATGGTATACGATTCGCTTGCGCGTGACTGAGCAGCGGGTGATCGCTTGGATTGATGGAGAAGAGTTTGCTAACATAGAAGTTGCCGATCACAAATTTGATATTTGGTGGGAGCAAGAACCGGTGCGTCCGTTTGGTATCGCATCATGGAACACATCAGCGGAAGTTCGCAACATCCGCTTATTACCCGCCCTGGATTAATAAGCCGCCCGCCGCTTCTACCTTGTCATCGGGCTGTCAGCGTTGCCCTTGCCCAGAGTTAACATTTTGTAACAATAGAAAGCACTTCTCACAGCGCTGCCCCCATTTTTCTTAAAAGGAAACATGGACCATGATTTATTATCTAGGCGAGTTGATTGAATGTGGCGAATTGAATGTAACCTCAGAAGATTCGGTAGATGGGTGGCTTAAGCTTGCCGGCGAAATAGAAATGATTCGCTTCGAGTTGGATTCAATCGAAGTCCAAACATTGGTCGGGTGCCAAATGAAGTTTGCCCATAGCGCCGCAGCCGAGTTGCCAGATGCTGATGAAAAACCAAAGTATTCTTCGCCAGCGATCGTCGATTTGCTGGGGCCTTTGCAAACAGGGCAAGTGATCACTTTGAGATTGGCGGACATCACACCCGCTGATTTCGACTCGCAAGAAGTCCGAATACGTCGCGCCAACGGATACCGAGGTCGAATGCAACTCGTTTGGGAAAGCGAAGATGGACTGATTGATATTACCATTAGCGACTGTGAGATGGATGTCACGTGGGAAAACGCCGCCGCACAGTCGAACGGCATACTCGCCGCCGCGGATGCTATCAAGTCTGATACTTATCCGGTAGCCAATAAGCTCCCCGGCGAAATACAGGAAAAAGTGGCCAGACAGCTGCATCAAGCGAGAGCATTCGGCGAGTCGGAAGATCATCGAGGTGAATATCTACTATCGCTATGCATGCCCAGTAATGACGATCGAACCCGCTTGGAAAATGGTCCGGTGCAAACGATGTTGCATCGAGTGGAAGATGAGAAGACTCCTCGCTTGGTAGAGTTTATGGGTGAAATATCTCAAAAAGCGAATAATATGCCTGTCTATGAATTGATAGAACCTCCGATTCAAACCCCCAAAATCGAGGATATGTCGACCGAGCAACTACAGGCAAAATTGGTGGAAATCACGCGACGACTCATGGCATTAGGAATCGAGTTTAAATCCTGCGAGCACTTTGATGATGCACATACCTATGATTGGATCGTTAACCGAGTCATTGCTTGGGAACACGTGCATCCGAAACTCAAAGAGTTTAAGATGCGCCGGTGCTTTGATTCCACATTTTGGTGCGATGAATGTATCCAGGCTTGAAGGCTATTTATTGATGATCCAAATATTACGAAACACAACCGGATTGCCGTGGCCTTGTAGATACAGGATATCTGGACCGGGACCTTCTGGGTGCTTGCCTGGCGTACCGTTGGGTAGCTCTAGATCGTCGTGAATTTTGACACCGTTGTGGGAAATCGTCACTCGCGCGTTCTTGACTTTTTTGCCAGCGTCATCATAGCGCGCCGCAGTAAAATCAACATCGTACGTTTGCCAAACTAACGGAGGCAGGCACATGTTGACGTTGGGTTTAGCAATTTGATAGATACCGCCACATTCATTGTTGGCACCATCGAGCCCGAATGAATCTAAAATTTGACATTCGTATCGACCTTGCACGTACATGCCACTATTACCTCTACCTTGCCCTCGAGCATAAGGCATGAATGGTAAACGGAATTCCAAGTGCAATTGATGGTCGCCAAATTTGGCATTCGTTTCCACGTCGTGACGCAGCAGATTCTCCATAACGATTTCGCCGCGTTGGAAGTTGTTTTCTGCCGCTTCTTTCGTGCCGTCGAACAGTACGACCGCACCCTGAGGTGCTGCTTTGCCCATGGTTGGACTTTTTCGAGCCACCTTTTTCATTTCAATAGATTTATCACTCCCTTTGGTGAGCGTTAACTTACCCGCTTTAAGAGTGGCGGTTACTTCTGTCGATTCGTCGATTTTAAATGTTAGTTGGCCCTGATCGTTTACTTTACCTTCATGTGTTTCGCTCTTGTCGCCACGGTTCCATCCAGCTCCTGGCAATCCACCCATGTAGGAAACACCACGGAATTTGCCACCACCGAGTGCGATTAGCTGTAGCCCTACAGTTGACTCGGTTCCAGTAGCATCATCCATTGTTCCGAGATACTCACCCTGTATTTGGAAATCAACCACTTTGGCCGCCGCTTCCGGGGAGATCCACTCTTTCTTATCTTCTGCTTGAAGTGTAATACTCGGCATTACAATAAGTAACACCATGGTCATGAATAGGGTTTTGGTTTTCATTGTGGCTCCAGTTATTGATAAAAATGTGTCTAGATGATGTGGTTTATTTAGCTTGTGGCTCAGGCCAATCTAAATGTTTGTGTAAAAAACGATAGGTGCCAACGCCGTTGATCATGTGCGGGCCGTCGAACCATTCGATTTCGGTTGTGTCTTTGAGTTTTAGTTTCGCTTGGTACATATGCTGCACACGGGCAAACTCGTATCCGACCCAGTGATCTTCACCAACTCCGTCAAAATGTCCTCGTTCCACCATAAAGGGACGGGGTGCAATCAAGTATGCCATCTCGGCGTAGTTAAACGTTCCCCCCAAATTCCATTCGAATATTTCATATTCGCCCGTCCACATATAACTAAAGTTATAGCGTGTGGTAGCATTTTTAAAGACCCATTCATTAAAATCTGCCGAACAGAT
>Ga0302134_10000468_pt1 | contig 17398 bp, 11 predicted proteins | sample CB9_SCM_MG_FD_203123 | JGI IMG/M metagenome (GOLD analysis project Ga0302134, IMG submission 203123) | Marine microbial communities from Western Arctic Ocean, Canada - CB9_SCM | ecosystem: Environmental > Aquatic > Marine > Oceanic | place: Canada: Western Arctic Ocean | collected 2017-09-19
GTTCCAGTAGAGGTCCTTGGATTCACCAGTAATTAAGCCAAAGAACATCAGTGCGTTCATCGAGAGAACCAGCGCAGCAGCAATCGTATGTACTTCCCAAACTGCTTTGTAACTCTCTTTGAGAGCCTTACCGGTTGGATAAGCCTCATTGTAAGCATCCTTCCATAACCTTCTGTGGTCGATTGGATAGAACCACTCGATTAATGGAACTAATTTGAAGAAGTTACGAATAGGTCTGCGGACTTCTGATGAGTGTCGCTGTTTGTCATCAGGCACATGGATTCTATTGAGGCATCTGTAATAAGTATATCATGAGAAATTCAAGCAGTGATGAGTATTGACACCCCTTGCTTTAATCATCATCTTTCATTAAGTCATAGATATCTCCAACCTTCTGAATCCTCTCATCGACAGAAAGTGGATCAACTAATCCTTTCATCGTACCAGTATCATCTGCCTTTGGTTGACTAACTGGGGCAATATCCGGCACATCCTTTGTTGTTGGCCTTTCTTCTTCGGTTGGTTTTGTTAATACGTATGACTGGTCTAGGCTTGCTTGCTTTCCAAGGTAAGGATTTAGGTCGTGTATTTCAGTAGCACTCCTGTCCCTATCTTCCATTTCTCGATGAATAGTCTCCCAATCCTCATACCTTCTCGCCCGCGCTATTGGTACATCGTGCTCTATTCTTTTTCCTCTTCGATGAGCCGCCAAAATGGTTGGTAGGGGGAATAAGAATGCCATCATAGAAGCGATTATGTGTCCTTCTTTTGACAGGCCCTTCCAAACCTGCATCTTCACTGTCTGTTCAATTTGCACACCGTATTCAACAGTGGTTGTCATTCGATGTAGGCCCGGTTGTAGTAGAAGTTTAGCATTACACCCATCTCCGACCTTGCCACTGAATGAATGAACTATTTTCCCCCTTGAATCGGATAACTTCCAAGATACATTTGTGCCGTTAGCGGTTTTTCCAGGGTCAAGACTTGAACTGCAGATAATTTCTGCCGGTACTTGTTTTGACATCAGCATCATATCTGGAACCTCGAAGGCTTCTGTTGTTTGGTGTTCCACCCCTTCTTTGTTTACTTCTATGTCGCTTGTCAGCGACTGAGCAAATACCCATGAGGCATTCAAACCTATTAGCATAAAGAACATTAAAAGCCAAGCATTTTGTATATCTTTCTTGGCTTCCATCAATTTAACAGGTGCCGATGTTGCTTGACTTTCATCTTCTTCAATCAACACCCTCCCTCCCATTCGACACCGGTCATCCGGATAATTTTGGCCATCCATTGTAGTTTTTTCATTTTTCGCACGGGGTTTGTATTACCAGTCCAACGTCCAATTTTGTCACTGGTAAATCCGCAGAGTTGAATTTTTTCAGGTTTAATCCCGAGGAAAATGGCTAGGCAAATGGCTCTATCTCCATCGGTGAAGCCCCCCGGATTGATGGCTCCGTTCAGTTGCTGTGGGCATTGATGGGTTATTTGGAGGGGGATTCCTTTGCAATAGGGAAGCAATTCTATCCAGGCTTTTTGATTATCACCATGGGCGTGTAAGAAGAGGGGGATTTTTTTGTTTATTGATTGCATTAAATGGGGGTGGCCATCTGCATCTGATACGATTGCTGCAAGTGAACTCCAAGCCGCTTCAGGACTTTCTAATTCATTTAGGACGCCGACTGCTCCGTCTGCTGCTATCAAACAGTAATTTTCCTCTATCATATGTTCGAGTTCAGTTGCGCTTGCAGCAGCTCCAATGATAATCACTTTTTTTGATTGATTCAACTGCGATTGGACCCTTTCCTGCACAGAATTAGAATTAACCTCAGAGGCAGAAATCAATTCGCAAGCACTTTCGAGGTCATCTTTCAGATCCCATCCAAATGCCTGCCTCACTTCATCCTGAATGCTGATGAGAAGGGGATTGACTTTCATCCCAACCTCCGACATGGCGTTTCGAGAAGTGGATTAGACATCAATGCACCCTTCAAGCAGTTGCTTCAAGAACCCTCACCCACGAAGGTCGTTTGAATGCCCCTGCCGCTGGAACACCCGCCCATCTCAGATGAGGTGACTTTGTCGAGGTATCCTTTCCTACCGCAAGCCGGTCCATGGATTCAAAGCCTTGCTCAAAAAGAGGGAATTGACTTTGATACGCTAATCGATAGCGACTTCATGGAAGAAACAAGACGCCGTGGGCGCTTGCGTTTGGTGGAGTCGATTAGTAACCAAGGTGGTGTCGATGCCGTTGCAATGCGGGATATTCATACTCCGGAAGGGCGGGTATTGGAATCATTCAGTTTTACCTATTCGCGGTTAGTTGCTTGTGCTTGTGAAAATGAAGTCATTCTGAGTAGATGGGCTCAGGCTGAAGCCGAACGCTCTGAAGTACTACTTGCTGTTGATGATGGAGCGATTGAGGATGTTGCGAGAACATACCTTTCCAAAGTGAGCTTTACCGTTTCTTCTAGAGGCAAAAAGGTATGGCAGATTGGACTTTCCGATTTCATTGAATTGGTGCCTGGAATCACAGGGGCTCGTTGGCGCTTGCCAAATCAGGATATCAATGATGGTTGGATTAGTTTGAGAGAAGAGGACTCATATTCAAGCCAAGCAAAACTAGCGCGCATTCTTAGAGAACGTGTTAAATCCGAAATTTTTGAGGATGCAAAAAGTAAAACCGCCAATCTAAATGAGGATTTGATTTTACGATTGGCAGAGCCTACGACTATCATTACTGGTCTGTTGAATCAGCATTCAAGCGAAGCGATGGAATTGACCGGGGCGATTGTTGAGGATTGGCCGCCATGTATGAAGAAGGCAGTTGCTGAACTTGAACAAGGTGTGAACGTCAACCATTTTGGTCGTTTATTCTTAGCTTCGATGGCGAGAGTAATTGGCTTACCGGTTGAGGCTTGCGTCGGCTTTTTCCATAACGCTCCTGATTTTAGTCAGGAAACTACATCTTACCAAGTTAGTCATGTATATGACCGAGAATATACGCCTGCTGGCTGTGGAAAATTGAAACTAAACGCTCGTTGTGCAGTTTTACCTGGTGAAAATAGGCTTTGTGACCAACCTTGGCTAGATCATCCATTGAAGTATCTCAAGTCTCAGCAACGGAGGCGCTCTCGAGAGCCCCAAGTTGTTGAAGATAGTAGCGATACGCGCGATGATTCATGAAGGGGCATCGTATGAGAGGGCCCGTCAGGGACGACGCGGGGTGATGGAAATTGGTACGCACACTCGTTTTAACTGTCGATAGAGATGATGACCTTGGTTCCAAGGCCGCCATTCGTGGCCCCGTCGTGGGGAGGCGCCAAGTTCTTACTGCGGCCTTGAGGTTAGGGATTGCCGACCCCGAAGAGAGTGATACCAATGCAATTCTTGGTGCTTTGAACCAGCACGACAACTTAGTTGAGATATCTGAAAGCGGCGATGAAGTAGAGATTGCCATCCTAACAGGTGACGAAAAGGTAGGAGTCCGTTCAGACCGAGCCATCGCCGCACAATTAGAGGAGGTAGTAGCCGAATTCCAACCCGACCGTGCAATTTTGGTAACCGATGGAGCAGAAGATGAATCAGTTCTTCCAATTCTTCAGAGTCAAGTCAGGATTGACCATGTTCAAAAGATTATAGTCAAACAATCAAAAGGTATTGAAAGCACCTACTATTATCTTGTCAAGGCATTAGAAGACCCAAAGTGGCGAGCAAAAATGCTTGTTCCTTTGGCTGTTGTTTTGATGATTATTGGCTTGGGCATTATGTTGCCCAATGACATTGGAGCTCTGTTGATTGGAGGTTTGCCTTTCGTCTTTGGATTTTACTTGTTAGCTAAAGGATTGGGTCTTGAGAACACGCTCGGGAAAGTTGTTGCGGAAATGCGAGAAAATGCCGACGCTGCGATGTTTTCCTCACTTATGTGGGCTGGGTCATTATTCGCTGCGATATTTGCTGTTGCTCAGGCTTGGTCTGCATATACTACCGTACTTAGTGAAGGAACATCGCGCAGCATTGCATACCTATCTGCAGTTCACCAGTCCTTGGCTTGGATCATTATCGTATTCTTGCTAACAACTGCTGGTATGATGATTTTGAAATTGCGCAAGGGTTCCTTCAGTGGTAGATTGCTGGTTCTTTCTGCTTTTGCCATGGTAATTTATTCCTTCTTGAATCAAGCAATGATTATTGCCATTCAAGTTCTAAGTGGTGAATCTTACCAATTTACTCCAACCACCATCATCTCAGATGGAGGGGTTCCATTGGCTTGGTTGGCGGTGCTTTGGTTGACAATGACAATCGTACGTGGTTTGCAAGAAAGGCAGAGCAGCGGCGAAAAGTACTGGGGAGTTTGAATAACTCATTTTCTATTTAATCAAACGTGGAATGTTGACTCATTCATGCAATTTGGACAATTGACCTTGATTGGCCTGACACTTGGAATTCCAAGTGGTGCGTTACAATGCGGGCAGACAATGGCATCAGTGATTTCTTTTGAGCGAGATGTAGATTCTGTACTCGGATCATATTTCATTCTGTAACGATGTGCATCTTGAAGGTGGTGAGCAGCACTTTGTCGTTGAGGGACTTCATCCTCCTGCCCCTGGGACGCAGATTCCAGATGGGTGAATGTCGAATCGACTTGTGTTCCACCTTTGAGGTGTGAATCTATCATATTCATCAAATCCTCTAATTTAACACCGAGGTTCTTGGATGCAGTATCTGCAGCTAGAAGTCGTTCATACTCATCCATTGCAGCCAGTTGGGTAATCAACTCTGCCGGTACCATCGCCATGTACTCGCGTATAAGGGGGGTGGAATTGACTCTTTGGGTTGTGCGTATCTTGATATTCAAGCGGGTAAGGACGATGTAGTATATCGAAGCATTCAAAAAGGGTGGTTTGAGCGCCGACACCCTGAGGGATGATAATGGGCATGGTAAAAGGTCGTCGAAAGATTTCTGGAAAGTCAACCACAAAAGGCGCTGTAAATGCAGTCAGAGGTTTGACTTGTAGTCAAGTGATGGCAGCACCACACTTTGTATCTGAAGAGGCTTCAGTTCACGATGTTCTAGAAGAAATGACTCACAATAACTGGGACCATATATTCATTGCATCATATGAAGGAGTTCCAATTGGTAGGATTCATGCTGTCGATGTATTGAAACTTATTTCACGCAAAGCAGTTAATAGAAACTTGGCATGGATGATGGGGATTCCAGCCACTCAAATGGTAAGGACCCCCCCTTTGCAAGTTGGCCTCAACACCCCCCTCCTCAAGGCTGGAGCATTGATGTTGACGCATGACCTGAACCAACTTGCAGTTGTCAACGAAGATGGAGAATTAGTAGGTACAGTTAGTCATGCCACCATGGCTCGTAACCTACCGCGCTTCCTTCTTTGAGGGCAAAGGTTGTCTTCATAACAGGGAGTCGGAGAGATATGTCGAGCACCTCACCAAGAGCCTGGCCTTGGACAGCCTCTTCCTCACCAGAACCATATCCTGAATCAGCATGGATACAAAGTCTCGAAGAAATGCACCCAATCACCCTCCAACCCATTGAAAAAGGTTCACTAACATCGGAGGAATTAGTTTCTTGGCTTGCAACTCAACAATTTGAGGGTGAACAAACAACAATCGAAGAATGGTTGGATTGCAATAACTTTAGTTCGCTGTCTGAAAGAACCCCCTTTCTATTGCAGGGTGAACTTGCTAACCCATATCGGTTAGCGGATTTGCGAATATCTGGAATGCCGGTTATTCCGGTTAGGATGGATGGAATAGCAAGAGTTTGGACGGACGTCATAGATGGTCGAGAAGTTAATCCAGGGATTCACCATGCAACCCTTGCACGTACCAAAGGCTGGTGGGAAACCACTTGGTTGGGATTTGCAGATAAGAAACAGGCACTAACTATGACTGAATGGTTGAATGATGGAAGAGGCACTAATTGGCGATGGTCTACAATTGGCGAAGGTAGCCTTTCATTGACTTTCGATCGGCTAATCCAACCACCAAAATTAGGGGATATGGAATGGGATGGTGAAATTGAATCAGTATCTGCAGCCCCTCCGCCTTTGAGTGGCCCAAAATTATCTTGGTCAGATGTAAAGGTGATTTTGTTTACACGACAGGGTTGTTATGATAATCGAGGAAAATTAGCCCGGTGTGTACATATCAAACAACGACAATTTCATGATGATATGTTCCGAAGAGGCAGTGCAAAGGTCTGGAATAACATTCTCGATTTAGTTTAAAAAAACGGATTAGGTGTTGTAAAACTCACCACTTTAAGGGGGCCCCGGGGGGTTCCCAAATGTCTGCTATAACCCCCACAGCCTTCCTACACTTTGATGACCACAGAACGAGGAGAAGGAAGCCAGAAAAGGGCTAGACTTCAGCGTCTTAAGGCGGAAATTATCGCCTACGTCGCTGATCGCCCGGGGTGCTGTGCAGCGGATATCGTTGACCACCTTGCAAACACACGCCAAATGAGAAACCATGGACTAACCGCTAGGAAAGTCGGGTTTTTCATTCCAAGGCACATAAAAGAGATCAGCTTTACGCTAGATCCTCGAACGGGTAAGCGCATCTACTCGTTGGGCGTCAGCGGTGTGGCATGAACGCAACCTCAATGGTTGATGCCCTCCTGCCCATGCCATGAAAGGCGAAACGCCGACTTCAGCAGAGCTTTGGCCCTGGTTGACGAAAGCCTTGGAAACTTGGGATGAGCAGGCCCGTGGGCGAGTGTTGATGCCCACTCCAATGGGGGTTGAGCCATGGGAATGTTTGGACAAGAAGGGCGATTGGGGATTTGCCAGAATTCTTGAAAAGATGGTCGAGGTTCTTGGCTCTTCAATTCCAGAAGGTTTGGAAATCACCTTTGATGAATCAAAAGGTCCAGTCCATATAGATCCGCGAGCAATTGTGGAACCAAATTGTCATTTCATTGGCCCATGCTATATTGCCCCAGAAGCAACTATCCGCCATGGTGCTTACGTTAGAGAACACTCTTGGATCAGTTGGCAGGCACTATTGGGCCATTGCTCTGAAATCAAGCATTCAATTCTATTACCCAAAGCAAAGGCTCCACATTTCAATTATGTTGGAGACTCTGTTGTTGGCAGTGATGCAAACTTGGGGGCAGGAGTTATTCTGTCAAACTTAAGGAATGATGGCGAGCAAGTCATCCTCAAAGTGGGTGAAAGTAAGATTCCATCAGGCTTGAGGAAGTTTGGCGCTTTAGTTGGAGATGGAGTGCAAATAGGTTGTAATTCTGTAACAAACCCAGGCACAATATTGGGAGTAAACTGTATGGTCTACCCAACTACCAGCCTTTCTGGAGTTCATACTTCGGAGACTGTCTTGAGGTGAATTTCGGAATGGGTGACTTGTTCGGTACCGATGGTATTCGCGGTCTTGCAATTGAGGATGACAAGCGGGATTTTTCGGCAATAACCCAATGTATCGATGACAGGAAGTTATCTGTTGGGCTTTTACAATTAGTTGGAGAGGCACTCGGTACATACCTTCGTCCAAGTGGAGAAGGAAGGCCAAGAGTAGTTATCGGATGGGATCAAAGACCATTGAATGAAGACTTAGTTAGGTCATTAACAGTGGGGTTGCACCTCTCAAACTGTTCAGTTATTTGGGCTGGAGAATGTGCAACTCCTGGTTTACATGCGACTTTATTGGCTGAAGGTGGAGATACAGGATGCATGGTAACGGCAAGCCATAACCCAGTATCAGACAGTGGCATCAAAATTTTTGATAAGCAAGGCTACAAGACCTCACCAAAAGTAGAATCAGCAATTGAAGCCTTAATTCATCAACTTTCCTCCGAGGAGCGTGAACTTAATGAAGATGAAAAATATAAATTAGGGCATCCAGACCAATCAGTGGATGGAACTGCAATCCATTCAGCAGCCTTGACTTTGAGATTGCCTATGTTAAAACTAAGATATTTAGATGGCTTAGTATCATCACTATTTCCTCCTGAAGGGCTTCTTCTTGACTCTTCTAAGGGTAGTGCAACGGCTTGGCTTGCTGATTGGCTGAGTGAAAACCTTGTAAAAACTGAAGAATTGAGTGCTAATTGTTTAGCCTTGAATGAAGGCTGCGGGGCTGGAGAGTTATCCCCCACTTTGGCAATGACTTGGGACGAATTATCAAGCAAAGAACATAATCATGTTTTATTTGATGAATTGAATAAACGACAAAGTTCCTACAAGACCGCTGAAATGGTTCTTGCTGCTGCCCTTGATGGAGATGGTGACCGCTGCTTATTGGTTCGAGTCAATTCTGAAGCAACAGGGATAGAAGTTGTTGATGGTGACCAAATGCTCGATGCTTTGGTCATGGCAGCATCTGAAATTTCACCACAAATCAAAGGGATGGTTGCAGCCTCGATTGAATCCGACCTTTCACTTCTGAATTCATTACAAAGACTAGATGCTGAAATCGAGGCGGTAGAAACCGCAGTAGGAGACCGCTGGTTAGCAGTAGCATTGAGAGATAATCTAACCTCTTCTAGCGAACCATTCAGAATTGGGGGGGAAGATTCAGGTCATTTATTACTAACAACTCCCCATCCTATACAAGACAATGAATGGAGGTTAGTTGGAGATGGCATCGCAACTCTTGTGGCATCCCTTTGTGCATTGACTACTTGTTCAGGAAAACAAGGGTTTCCATTTGGCTGGAAGTCGAGGCAATCTATCTCTCCAAGCGATCGCTCGAAATGGGATGGGAAAAATGAAAATGCTGAGGCTGTAATTGCTTTGTTAGAAGGTGATTGGCAACGGCATGATGTCGATGGGGAAGAAAATCTATTGATGATGAAAGGAGAAATCAATGGTGACAAAGTATCCGTGGCTGTGAGAAATTCTGGTACTCAAGCCAAGACAACAGTCAGTATTAGGTCGACAGGAACACATCTTCCTAGTTTACTTGAAGAGGTTATTCAAACCCTAACTCCGCGTCTTTAATCTTAATCAGTTGAAAGCGCTTCTTTTCTTCTTTGACCTAACCAAGTTACCAGTCCAAGCAATAATACAGAAGCAAGTAACATTGGCATCATCAAGGTTGAAGTTACGGTATTAGTGGATAACGCTAATCCTGCGACTACCCAAGCGGCCAACAAGTCTAGGAAACCAACAACTCTCCATCCCCTTCTTTCTTCCAGAACACCGGTAATCCAAGCACTTCCACTTATTGCAAGCATCGTAACAACAGTCAACTCATCAGTTCCTTGAGATATTACTAGAGCTCCTATTGGTAGAAGAATATGGATGTTCCATAACCACGCAGTTGTCCAGCGCTGGTTTCCAGTTTGCACTGTCATAGTTAGTAATCCAAAACAACAAATGCCGGTTATCAAAATAATATGGCCTTCAAATCCAGAGAGTGAAGTAATCCATGCAGATGATTGAATCATTCCAAGGGAGAGTAGAATAACTGCTGTAATTGCAAGCCCTGGTTGATTCCAAGAGCGTGCTCTTAGTAATGAAAAAACTCCTGCTAAAAGAGTGGCTGGTCCCCAAGATACTACCATCACCATAATTGCCCATAGACTTCTACCATCGGCTCCGCGATGATCTCCAAGCCCTCTCTCTAACCGTTTCCTTTCAACCATATCAAAGAGCAATAAGAAGCCAAGGAGGAATAATTCAAGTCCGAGCCAAGGGGTTATCCATTCGATTATATCTCCATTCCAAGGGTCGGTAGTGAAGGGTGCAGGAATCCCCCCTACCAAGATTAAAGCCAACAAACGGTCGCCGACAAGACAATACAGAATCCATTCCAATGCAGAGGGTAGTCTGAGGGCTAGGTCTTTTCTGGACCTCAAAGATATCCAAGCAAGCACCGCCAAGGCGATGGTCAACAGCAACAACCCAATTTGTGAATCAGGGTCTACATGACCCGGGGAAACCCTCGCCGCCAAGTGAATCAGAACTAAACCAACCATTGAAGCAGCAACCGGCGCTTCCATCCCGAGAATATCGGGTAATCTCATTCCTAAACTTCTTGCTCTGCTTTGACCGAGGGATATCGCCGCGATGAATAGCATCATTGAGAGAAGTAATACTGCATCTCCATTGCCATTTGCATAAGACCACCACATCCCAGCGATGGCGACTGCTACTAAGAAAAATAAAACAATTAATGGAGTATGATGCACATCTCCTGCTACCAAATCATGCTCACCAATACCCCCAGAACGCTTACTCCTCTTGGCTTGTTTTGCCGCTTTGTGAACTAAGTTTGCATCGATGAGCCGAACTCCGGATTTTGAATCTGCATCTTCAGGTAAATCCGCCCCTTGTAGACCTAACTTTGCAGCTTCTTTGCCCTTTTCTGCTCTTTCCTTGGCTTCCTCAACCTTCGCCAAAGAGATTAGTCCCATGCGGATTTCCCCTTGAGATATTAACCATAATCCACTTCCTGAGAACATCAATATGGTCAATAAAAAGGCCGTACCATTCAAGGAATTAGCCCAGGTACTAAGCATAAGTAGCAGTAATAAACAGGAAATTGCAGGTCCTATTGGCCGAGATAATTTTCCAGCAATTGGCAAATATGCGATGAGGCAAAGGCCAACTGTTAGCATTCCAATCCACAATGTCCAATCCCCATCAGGCCAAAATGTTCCAACCAGTAAATCCACGGTTATCAGGTCGAGAGTTGAAATCATCAGATGAGCTGCTATGAATGTAAATGTCAAACTCAAGAGTGGCTCAACACGGTTTTTTTGGCTAAACTCACCTACTCCAGCCTGTCTTGAGGCGTCCCACGCTAATATGAAGCCACTAAGTGCGAGTAATAATGGCCACACCAAAGTCAATCCAAAGCGCCAATGTAACCACAATGTCGCAACTGCTAATGAGGTTAACATGAACCTCCTTTGATTGACATGTCTACCAGCCACCTGTGCAGAAATATGCATTGCAGATAAAGTGACTATCCCCATCACCAATCCCACTGCAGGCAACCCATCAGGGCGTGCAACTGCCAACCAACTCAAGAGTGCGAAAAGCCATCCCAATTGCCATAATTTAAGAACTCCAGAATCCTTGATTCTCGCCAAAGCCTCTGTTCCGCTGCCAAAGGCCTTTCCAAGGTCAACTCCAGTTTCCCCCATTTTCATGTTGACTGCAACTTGTAGTAAGCCCATACTGAACATGAAAAGAGTTAGAATATCGCCATCAAGAACGATTGGTAAAACATCCATCGCAACCATTCTATTCTCAATATCCGTAGCAAATACCAGAATCCATAGCCAAGGTGCAAGTACTGAAACTCCAGCTAAAGAGGGGGACTCCCTCTTCATTGCAAATCCACCCAAACTTGCGAATAGCAAGGCAATAGTCAATAACAGAAAACTACCATGTTGCCCCTCGCCAGCAGGAATCAAGAGAGTTAGTAGAATTGCCCCAATAACAGCACTAAGCCACATCACTACATCGCTGACAGCGCTTTGATTTCTGAGCAGAGAGTTAGCAGCAACGAATCCCATACCTGCAGCAAAAACTGCATGTCCAGAAAGTAAAGAAATAGCGATGAGTCCAGTATCAAATAGAACTAATCCTACGACTAAAAACGGGATTGGAATCAAAACACTGGGTAATACTTTCTTTGGACTAACGCCTCTAACAACCAGATATGAGGCTCCGAAAGCAGTTAGGAGAATAGAAATTTGGGCTAAGGCAAAACCCGTTTCATCTCGATGGGCCGCAATTGCCAATAAAGCACCCATCATCCCTAATCCGATTGAAACCCCCCACAAGCCCGGCTTGCCGAGTCCTAAGGCAGATGCTGCCTGACTAAACCAATTTTGTTCTCTAGCAAAGTGAGCCGCCATTGCAGCATTTGCTGCATTAACGAATAGCATCAGTAATAGGAGAATCAACGGGTCTTCAAATGGCAGAATAACCAATCCAAAAACATTCCATCCACTTGAAAGCGCGTGTAGCCCAATCCAGATATTACTGGAAGCGATACCTAAGGCAGTTAAATTCCCCGATTTTCTTAGGAACGCGAGTAAATGTAAAATCATGGTTGCAAGAATGATCATTGATGCTACACCTAATTCTCCGTAGATTGCCCCCGCAGCGCTGCCAATCGCCATTAAGACGAGAGTTGCTTGGGCTGCAATTGCATCCTCATCAAAATAATGAGCAAGGTAAATATTGAATCCCACTAATCCCAATAAAGCAATACCAAGTAGACTTGCTGAATCTATTATCTCCCAATAATGTAAATCGATGGCAAGACCATAGAGGAGTTTCATTGCGATTATTGCCCATGTTGTTCCTAATACTCGCATATCATTGTCTGGTATCCATAATTTAGCCAACCAAAGAGAAAACATCGCCATGATGAATAAAGCAGGGCCAGCAACCATTGCCGGCATTGTCATACCAACATATGTACCGAGAAAACTCCACAATAGAACCATCGCCACCATCAGGGACCAGTTGACTTTTTGCTCTGCTTCAACCGCATCTGATTTTCGTGGATCAGGTGCTTCCTCGATACTCTCTTTTACGGTAAATGGGTCGAGAATGCTGCCGATGGCATCGTCAATTTCGACTTCAACAACCTCTCCCTCCTCCTTTTCTTTGAATTCTTCAAGTATGAAAGAAGACAGGTCTAGCCCTTGTCTTTCGAACTCTTTTCGTTCGATTACTTCGTCCTTTGATGAGGAATTAGAAGACCCTTTCGGCTCTGCCATAAACCATGTGAAAATAGGTTTGGCCTTGACCTCATCGTAACAAGGGGCGTTATTTCTAGGATTTATTGGGCGGAATCGGTAAAGAGGGAGTGCGGGTCGCCCCCCACATGGAGACCGTCTCCACCCGTGCCTCGGGTACCCAACCGTCAAAGGGATTAGCAAGTAATGGAATCGAGACTAAGGCGATGATTCATTGGAATCTTTCCTCAAATCGATTAGTTGACTTAGCAGTAGAACGTGGTGAAGGCAGTTTTAGTGCTCATCAAGCATTGGTAACTGAGACAGGGGACAGAACAGGCCGTTCACCAAATGACAAATTCATCGTTGAAGAGGAAAGCAGTAGTTCTGATGTCAATTGGGGTAATGTCAACGTTTCCACAACTGAAGAGGTTTTCATGGGCCTAAAGGCCAAAGTCATCGCTTATCTTTCTGAACAACAAGATCTCTTTGTACAAGACTTATATTGCGGTACAGAACAAAGTGAAAGGTTGGCAATTAGGGTAATCAATCAGAATGCTTGGCACTCGGCCTTCGCTCGCAACATGTTCGTACGACCTGATGGAAATGAATTGGCAAACCACCAAACCCAATTCGTTGTCTACCATGCACCACACTTTGAAGCAGACCCAGCAGTAGATGGAGTAAACTCCAAGGCTTTCGTCATAGTTCATTATGCTCGCGGCGAGGTCATTATCGGTGGCACAAGATATGCAGGTGAAATCAAAAAGTCAATTTTTAGCGTCATGAACCTTCTTCTTCCGAGGAAAGGCATTCTACCAATGCACTGCAGTGCAAATACAACTGGCGAAAATACAGCCATCTTTTTTGGGCTATCTGGAACAGGTAAGACAACATTGTCTGCTGACCCAAACCGTCAACTCATCGGTGATGATGAACATGGGTGGGGCGCAAACGGAGTATTCAACTTTGAAGGCGGATGTTATGCCAAGTTGATAGACCTCAGTGAAGAGGATGAACCAGCCATTTTTGGAACAACTAAAATGCATGGAACCGTCCTTGAAAACATCGTCCTTGATGAAGCAGGAATCCCGGACTTCTTTGACACAACTAAGACCCAGAATACTCGCGGCTCATATCCAATAGAATTTATTGAAAACAGAACCTCCGATAGTAAAGGAGGCCACCCACAAAACGTCATTTTCCTCACTTGCGATGCTTTTGGAGTTTTACCTCCAATTTCTCGTTTAAGTCCTGAACAGGCCGCATATCACTTCATTTCAGGATATACTGCAAAGGTTGCAGGTACAGAAATTGGAGTTACCGACCCCGAAGCAACCTTTTCCGCATGTTTTGGTGAACCCTTCATGCCAATGCACCCTGGAGTTTATGCAGATCTACTCTCAAATAAAATGGCAGAACATAAGGCAACTTGCTGGCTCATCAATACTGGGTGGTCTGGTGGTCAATACGGGGTTGGGAAGAGAATGAAAATCCCTTGGACCCGTGGCATGTTGAATGCTGCTCTTGATGGGAGTTTGGATGATGTTGAATTCATCACCGACCCGCGCTTCAATATCGAGGTTCCAACGTCTTGCCCAGGTGTCCCTTCTGAAGTTCTGCAGCCCCGGAAAACTTGGCAAGACGTAGCCGCATTCGATGCAACCGCTGATAAATTAGCAAGAATGTTCCAAGCCAACTTCACTCGCTATGAAAGTGGGGTTTCTGATGCAGTCAATTTAGCAGGCCCTTCACCACTAGTTTGAACAAAAATCAAAGAAAATCAGAAAGTGAAAGTTGCTTCGCTTTATCGTTATTAAACAGGCTTTCAACACTTGCAGCTAGCCACTCAACATTCTGTTTTGTATAGTGGTCAACCCCATAAGTTTCCATAACGTGTTTGGTGACCTTGATGTATTTCCTTACTGCACCTTGGGAGACAGTAAGGGCAAGATTCCCCTTGCAAGTATCTCTCCCTCCCCCTGATACGCCATGTGAGCCCAAGCCATGTGCTGCCCTTTTTGTTGGTTGAATACATTGTCCAGATAATGGCATGCGGCGGTATGAATGACCGCATGAGACGCAACGGATTTTTTGGCGAGTGAAAGCCACAAGGTTACCCCGTAAGTCAGGTAAGAAATGGGAACGAACTACGCTTGATGCCACATTCTTCACATCCACAGCCCGCAACCTCCCCCCCAGTCGGAGTTGACCATTCATCTTGTCAACCATAGTCTCCAATGTTTTGTATGCAGATAATGCAGGACCTTCATCTAAACATCTAGTATCATGGGTATATCCATAACCCCTGACAGCACTGACATCTCCTAACCTATTTTGCACAATATCCAGTTCCTTTTCAAGCACCTTTGGGTGAACTTGTTGCTTGCTTGCTTCATAGAAGGAAGAAGGATAGTACCACGCAGCATCAACATTGAGTGCTTCTTTATCGACTTCAGTGGGATTCAATCTTGTCGTTAGAACGAGGGGTGCATCCATCTGCCCACCGCGGTTGGCTGGTAGGATTTTTTTGCTGAAATTTAACAAACCATCCATCAACAGCATAATCGCATCTTCATCACCATCGCAATTTCTACGCTTTGAAGCGTGGAACAAGGTATGTGCATAACCTCCCGATGAATTTGACCAACCAATTATTCTGCTCAATACACCACCTGATGTATGTGGCGCCAACCCTATCAGCAATTGGCCAATCAGATCTTCTGGAACCTCGGCATTGTAAAAGCGAGGCAGGCCATAAAATCGTTCCAACAAATCATCGAGGTACTTTGCGGTACGGAGAAAGAAATCCGCACCTGCCTTGCTGACGATGAAATCTTGGGGGTAAATTTCTAACATTTGAGTTCCGGATTTCAAGGCATTCCCGTCAATATCATGTGAATATCCAAGGTCCAATAAACGAGGCCAAGGCACACCGATTTCATCAGCAGTAAAATGGGTTATTGGCACATCACTCATATCAAATCGAACAGTTCCATCCCTGAAAACTGGAACACCATGCGTAGCTCTGAGGATTCCTTTTTCCAAAGCCTCAGGAGTTTGGTCTTTTGACATCAATTTTTTCAAACCTTTGATTTGTTTCGGTAATTTATCAAGCCCTAAATTCACTCTGGCGCTCTCCATCAGATTTGCAATCTTAATGGTCTGTTGAACACCTCTACGGCGACTGCCCTTCTTTTCATCGTCTAGTGGTGGCATTTCACTGCGGCCACCACATGCTTGTTGTGTTTCCTCGTCAAAAGTGTTACAGCGAAGGGTAATTGTTGTCTGGCCGCACTTTTGACATCGCCGTTTTCCAACATCGGCTCGGTAACTATCTTTGTCAACTGCAACTGACATTAGGCGCTGAGGTCCTCCATCTGCGCCGATTGGAAACAAGGAGTGAACAACTGGTTTTTCTCTTGGAGCGGCCTTTTCTGGCCTCCCCATTCTAGCTCCGATTCTAATTGAAACACTATTTTCCCATCTTAGGCTACTGCATTTCCGAACCAACCAGAGACATCCGATTATTGCATGCTCATCTTCAAGTTCTTTTGCAGCAAACAAAACATCTGCACTTTTTGGGCCAAGGTCCTCAACCTTTTCCATCGCTTCTTTGCCAATTATATCTGTTTCAGAAATAGTTGCTCCTTTTTGTCTTGCTTTAGTTTCAGCACTAATTCTTACCTGCCGCCTTTTGGAATTAAGGGAATCAAGACGGGATTCTTCTTCTGAGATAATAATTGAGGCTGCCTGTAGTTTCTGGATTCGGTCTTCGAGGTGGCTTGTTGCTTCTCTTAACCGAATAACTTTCGAACTCTTTACTTCTAAGCCAAGACCCTCAAGCAGAGCTTCCCAGCCTGAAGTTATCAGTAAATCATCTCCATCATGATGATGGGGTAGTCCAAGTAATAGGGCCGAGACTTTGGCAAGCCCGTGCTTTTGTAATAAGGGAACAGAGCCTTGATGATGATCAAAAATCAATTCAGGAATTATCTGTTCCCCCCCTGGCCTAACATTCTCTATTTCAGCATCGATAATCGGTTTGTAAGACCAGCCCTTGACAGCACCCTTTATTCTTAATTGCTCTTCATCTTTTATTGGCATTGCTTGAACACCATCTTTCAATGGCCTGACTGATGATAGAACAGTTCCAGATGTTTCAATCGTTGCAGACTCTAATAATTGCATCAAAAGCCCAACCCATGGAAGTGGATAATCCGACCACCAAGGGTTATTTGGAGGGGGTAATGACGTTCCAAAGTCTTGGCTAACATTCTTTGCTTGTTGCCAATTAAGTTTCATCTTTCTAAGTTTTAAATGCCAGTGCCGGTCAATTGGGAGTGTTGGCAAGTCTGTTCTTTTTATTCCTAAAGATGAGATTAATCTCTCAACCTGTTCTTCATTTGTCATTTTCTCAATCAGTTCACTTGCCCACCAATCTGCACAATAACCAGCAGGAACTAATTCCTTGTTATTCTCCATGAATTCCCCATAGCCCAAAGCAATCTCGCCATTATCCCAAATAGTGATAGTTTCCGACTCAACATTTTTCCATGAAGCAACATCATCAATTCTCAAAAAACGCCCATCTCGAAGGATAGTCCATGGCCCTTCCAATTCATCACATGGAGTAACTGCACAGGCCTTCCCAGGGCGCTCAATTTTCATTTGCGTCCCAATCGTTAGAAAGTCGTCCATGGC
>Ga0302134_10000473_pt1 | contig 17357 bp, 17 predicted proteins | sample CB9_SCM_MG_FD_203123 | JGI IMG/M metagenome (GOLD analysis project Ga0302134, IMG submission 203123) | Marine microbial communities from Western Arctic Ocean, Canada - CB9_SCM | ecosystem: Environmental > Aquatic > Marine > Oceanic | place: Canada: Western Arctic Ocean | collected 2017-09-19
AATTCTCCTACAACCTAAATAACGATGGGCGCTAGGCACCTGACATTTCGCCACAGAGATCCTGTTTTCGCTATAGAGCCATTGGACCCGCGCAGAGGTCGGCAACGGCTTGTAACGCTGCGTAGGGGACTACCGCGCTGGTGGCCGGGTTGTGTTCCGACGGCACATTGGCGATGTCGAACCGGTAGCTGCCTGCGGCTCCGTCGGCGTGAATGACGTGGCGGGTATGGGGCGCCCCGGGGTCAGCGACAATGCGGACACGAACGAGGTCCCAATCGTCGAGAGCCAGAGCGAGCGTCGCCGCGACGTTGACGGATTTGGGAAACCGGCCCACAGCGTCACGGGCCGATCCGTCGAAAACGGTAGTCGCAACAACCTCGGTCTCCAATTTGGCGAGAAGTGTCTCATCCATCCACGGTTGCACGAGGGCCCTTGGCCGCTTGGTCGTCGTAATCTGCACGTAGTCGAGATCCGCCATGCGGTGCGCTGAGCGCAACAGGTCGATCCCTCCAACGGCTCCAGTACAGATGGTCAGTCGCCCAGGCCCTGCGGCCCGAATCGTTGCCTCGAGGTCGGCATCGCCCAACGCCCCAAGCGAGACAAGAACCAGATTTACACCAGCCTCAAGAGTGGGGACAGCATGGTCGCGAACTGCCTGGTGCCCGGCGGCCTCAACTATCACATCAGACATAGCGAGCAGCTCATCAGCATCCACCTGTGGGGCGGGTGGGTCTACGAGCCGCCGACGCGCGTGAATTCCCACCAGCTTGGCCGACGGAACATCACAAGCAACCAGCCGACACGCCACCACGCTGCCGATCGCTCCGTGCCCAATGAGACCGACGCTCCTAGGCAGCGGATCCGTCACAACTTCCCTTCTTCGGCAATGCTCAGATCAACAATCCGCAGCAGTTCGCCGAGGTGGGCCTGTTGCTCAGGTGTAAGTTCTCGGAGTAAGTCTGCCTCTCTCAGCAGGTGCTCCTCGATCAGGTTGTCGATGAGGCTGAGACCCTTGGCTGTGAGCTCAGCAAAGATGACACGGCGATCCTCGTCGTCGTGAATCCGTCTGACCAAACCGAGTTGTTCCAGATGATCGAGTCGCCCGGTCATTCCGCCAGACGTCAACAACGATGTGGCCGCCAGGGTCGATGGCTTGGATCTGTAGGGTGCGCCGCGGCGCCGCAAGGCAGCCATCACATCGAACAACCCCAGTGTCAAACCATGCTTGCCAAGAAACTTGGCAAGGTACGTATCGAGTTGGATATTGATCCGTGCGATGCGACCGAACACGCCGATGGGCGACGCATCGAGCTCCGGACGCTCACGTTTCCAGTTTGCAATGATCTCAGCGACCTGATCACCGTCGGTCATCTGGCCACCCGCGCCGATTCCAGGGCGTCTGCGGTCACGTCTACAACTCGGTCAACGTCGGCGACGTCGAAGGTCAGGGGCGGGTAGATGCCGAGATGGTCCTCCTGAGCTCGCACAAGGACACCGTTGTCTTGAATTCGTGACGCAACCTCGGCGACCAACGCGATCGGATTGTCACCCCCGAGTTCGACTGCCGCCAGCATGCCTTCACCACGGACATCGGTCACCAGGCCGCTGGTCGCCAGTTCCGCAACCCGCGCCTGCAGGTGACGGCCCACTTTGTTCGCATTCTGCACCAGGCCCTCCCGTTCGATGATTCCGATAACGGCCAGTCCAGCTGCACAGGCTGCCGGATGACCTGAGTAGGTGTACCCGTGCATCAACTCAATGCCGGAATCTTTGGCCACGAAGGCCTCGTGAACCCGCTCGGACGCAATGGCGGCGCCCATTGGTATGTAAGCCGAAGTCAGTCCCTTGGCAGTCGTCATTATGTCGGCCACCACGTCGTAGCGATGTCCGCCGAACCAGTGGCCAAGTCGCCCCCACCCACAGACCACTTCGTCAAGGATGAGCAGCACCTCGTTGTCCGAGCAGAGCTTCCGGACTCCAGCGAGATACTCCTCCGGTGGGGGATACACGCCACCGGCTGCCTGGACCGGCTCCATGATTACAGCGGCCACCGATGTGGGGTCTTGGAAGCTGAGCTCCTCGGCAAGAGCGTCGAGATCGTGCGCCGCAACTTGACTGCAGCCCGAGAGCAACGGACCGAATGCTGTTCGGTTCTCAGTCAGTCCCCCAACGGAGATACCACCGAAGTTCATCCCGTGGTACGAGTTGCGGAGCGAGATGAACTTCGTCTTATTGGCCGAGCCGACGCGCTGCCAGTACCCGCGGGCGATCTTCAGCGCCGTCTCAACGGCCTCCGAACCTGAATTGGTAAAGAACACGTGGTCGAGATCACCAGGAGTTCGTGCGGCAATCTCGGCGGCAAACGTTTCAGCCATTGGGTGCGAGTACCCGAACAGGCAGTAGTACTCCAGGGTCTCAAGCTGCGACCGCACAGCCTCGGCGATCTCGGCTCGTCCATGGCCGACGATTACACAGGCCACACCTCCAGCAGTCGCGTCCAGCAACCTGTTTCCATCGGCGTCGGTCACAAACTTGCCATCCCCGCTCACTAGCAATCGTGATCGGGGGCCGCCTGCTGGCGTAAATGGTTGCCAAAGCGCCCCAGAACGGGTCCCACTCATCTCAGAGCTCTTCTCGGTCGGTATTTCGCTCATCGCGCCAGCGCAGCAAACCCTGGAGGTGGTCGATCTGGTGATCCGGTCCACTCGCAACGAGAATCAAGTGCTGAGCGCCTGCCCGAACGTATTCGTCGTAGTCGGCGTCGGCGCCAGGTTCGAACAGCGCCACCGTTCTCACCACCTCCCCAGGATCACGGCCCACATCGTGGCAATGATTATCGATGACCTTATTTAAATGACGGATCTCGTCGGGGGTCCCCCAGCCGTTCCACAGGTCGGCGTGGCGTGCCGTAACCCTAAGGGTGAGGCGCTCGCCGAGACCACCGATAAGCAGTGGGACCGATCCGATGGGCGGTGGGTTTAGGTGGCCCAGGCGGCGACGAATCCTGGGGATCGCTGCCTCCATCTCGCGGATCCGATCACCATCACCCGGCATCGCAAAGCCATAGTCGTGGTAGTCGCGAGCAAGCCATCCAGATCCCAGGCCGAGCACCAGCCGTCCGTCCGCAGCATGATCGACCGTTCGGGCCATGTCGGCCAACAAGTCCGGATTTCGGTAGCCGTAGCAAGTCACGAGTGCGCCGATGCTGGCCCGAGTCGTCAGCTCAGCCATCGCGCCAAGCATTGTCCAACACTCGAAACTCGACCCATCCAGATCTCCGTCGATGGGAAAGAAATGGTCGAATGTCCAGATGGAGTCAGCGCCCATCTGGTCGGCGGAGCGCCAGGCCTCACGCAGCGCACCCCAGGGTGCGTGGTTGGGTCGGATCTGGACTCCGACCTGGAGCGGTGGGCTCACGGCTCGGTGCTCGTTCCTTCGGGCACAGCCGAAACAAGTCCGGTGATCAGCGAAACGACGTGATGAGCATCAGCCAGACGGGCGTCTACGACGTCGACCAGGGAACCTGTACGCATCACCGCTACCCGATCGGCGAGACGAAAGACCTGATCCAGGTTGTGACTCACGATGATGATCGTGAGACCACGGTCGCGGAGGCCGTCGATCATTTCCTCCACACGCGCTGTCTCGGCCACTCCGAGCGCCGCAGTAGGTTCATCCATCACAATGACGTCGCTGCCCCAGTTCGCAGCGCGAGCGATCGCAACTCCCTGCCGCTGCCCGCCAGAGAGTCCCTCAACCGGCACCCGAACGCTGGGGATACGTACACCGAGCTGATTAATCACCTGCTCGGTTTCACTCTCCATTGCCCGGTGCTTGAGAAACGTGAAGAGCCCCCAGCCGACCTTAAGCTCCCGGCCCAGATAAAAGTTTTCCGCAGCATTCAGATTGTCAGCCAGAGCGAGGTCTTGGTAAACGGTCTCGATACCCGCTTCGCGGGCGTCTTCGGGTGAACGGAAGCGAAGGGGCTTACCGTTTACATGGACAACCCCGCGATCGGGGTATTCGGCACCCGACATGATCTTGGTGAGCGTGCTCTTGCCTGCCCCGTTGTCACCAACGATCGCGGTGATCGAGCCCCGCGGAAAGCCCAACGTGACTTCCACGAGTGCCTGCACTCCTCCGTAGCGCTTCTCCACGTCCACCACTCGGATGACATCGTCATCACTGGTGGGCTCAGATTTCATTTCGGCTCCTCATATAGGCATCGCTCTCGTGAAGGCGACCAAGCACATAGCTCGGTGACACCGGCACCTGGTCAATGTGGACATCGAAATCGCGAAGAGCATCCTCGATCGCATTGGCGATGGCGGCCGGGGGTGAAATTGCGCCTGCCTCACCCACACCCTTGATCCCCAGAGGGTTCAGCGGTGACGGCGTCTCGAGGTGGGCCACCACGAGCTCGGGGACCGTGTCGGCGCTAGGAAGCAGGTAATCGATCAGGTTCGGGTTCAACGGCTGGCCGATCTCGTCATAGTGGAGTTCTTCGTAGAGGGCAGTTCCGATTCCCTGAGCTACACCACCGGCGATCTGGCCGTCCACGATCAAAGGATTCACCAGCGGCCCGCAGTCGTGAACTACGACATAGTCCAGAATCTCGGTTTGACCGGTTTCGGTGTCGACCGCCACCCTGGCCACGTGAACGCCTCCGGCGAAGGTGACTGTCGGTGGCTCCCAGTAGGACTGGGCTTCTAGGCCGGCACCGTATATTCGGGCATACGGCCCACCTGGGAGGAATCGTTCGGCAACCGTTGCAAACGAAGCAGTTCTCGATGGAGTCCCTCGAACGAACAACGATCCATCGTCGATCTCGAGGTCAGACGCAGCGATCTCCCAGTCCTCGGCGAGCGCCTCCAGCATTTTGTGGCGTAACTCAGTGGCGGCCTCGGTCACGGCGCTCCCCGCAACCACCGCACTCCGGCTCGCTAGCGTGCCCCATCCGTAGGGCACGGCATCGGTGTCGCCTGTCGTCACATGAATCTTGTCGGGGTGGAGTCCCAGAACATCAGCGGCGATCTGGGAGAAGATCGTCTCGTGGCCCTGACCTTGAGGGCACGCTCCCACGGCGACACACACCGTGCCGTCGCCGTCGACGCGTACGAGTGCTCCCTCAAAAGGCCCCACGCCGGTGCCTTCCACATAGGTCGATATTCCCAGGCCGACCTTGCGCCCATCATCGAGCACGAACCCACTGCGTCGTTCGGAGTCAGCGTGGGACAGCTCCACCGCTCGTTCGAAACAGGCGGGAAAGTCGCCACTGTCGTAAACAATGGGCGAACCGTCGCGGTAGTTGATACCGACCTCGTAGGGCATCGCTTCGGCCGGGATGAGATTGCGGCGCCGCAGTTCGATCGGGTCAAGTCCGATTGCCTGTGCGGCTACGTCGAGGATTCGATCCATTGCGAATACGGCTTCGGGGCGTCCCGCACCCCGGTAAGGGGAAAGTGGCACCTTGTTGGTGACCACCGCTATCGCCTCCACATCGAGTGCAGACACCTTGTAGCAGCCGCACAGATGCGCAATCGTGTTATATGGCTGCACGACACCCAGCGGATTTGCGGCTCCGGCGTCCATGACGAACCGATCTCGCAATCCGAGAATACGACCATCTGCGTCGAGGGCCAGCTCGATGTCGTGGTACTGATCACGGGAGTGGCTAGAGCTGGCAAAGTGCTCCCACCGATCCTCGATCCACTTAACCGCTACGCCCAGGACCATCGCCAGATGGGCCACGATGGTCTCTTCGGGGTACGGAATGGCCTTGCAGCCAAAACCACCCCCCACGTCGGGTGCCACTACGCGAATTCGGCTCACAGGCAGGCTCAAGGCGTCGGCGAGCACCGTCCTCACCGGATGGGGGATCTGTGTCGAGGACCAGACGGTCAGCCGGGTGGTGCGGGAGTCGAGTTCGGCCACCACTCCTCGTCCCTCGATTGGACTTGCAGACACTCGACCTGAATGAAAGCGGCGCTTCACCACTGTCGCAGCTGAAGAGAATGCGGCATCAATATCGCCTTTGGTGACGTGCAGCCTGAGGCTGCGATTGTCGGGCCAATGGTCATAGAGGCGCGGCGCGTCGACTTCGAGAGCGGCATACGGATCGACGACAGCAGCCAACGGTTCGATGTCCACCACTACACGCTCAGCCGCATCTTCCGCGATATAAGGATCGGTAGCGACGACCACGGCGACGATCTCACCGACGTGGCGTACACGGTCGACAGCGACCGGCTTTCTGTCCTCCCGCCGGATGAACGACTTATCAGATCCCAAGATGTCGAGGAGTTGCTCCTCGAACACGCCGCCATCCGCCTTCGACGGTGCCATAATCGGCAGCGTCGAAGCGAGGTCGGCACCGGTGAGCACTGCCAGCACGCCAGGTACGGTTCGAGCATCCGTGGCATCGATTCCGCGCAAAATGCCATGGGCCATGCTGCTGCGGACAAAGACCACGTGGTGGCAACCCGGCAATCGGATGTCGTCGATGAACCGGCCAGTCCCCTGCAGAAGGCGAGCATCCTCGCGACGAGGGACAGAGGTGCCTACGTACCGGGTCTCGCCGATCACGAGGTTTCCCGCGGGCTCGTTGGGAAACCAAATGCAACTCGAGATGCACGACGTATACCGGCGTATCCCGTGCACCGACACAGGTGACCGGCGATTACGTCGTCGAGGTGCGTCTCCGAAACGTCGTCATCGCCCTCCTGCAGCGCAGTCAGTGAACAGAGCAGCCCTGGTGTGCAGAATCCGCACTGGAGTCCGTGCTCGTTGTGGAACGCTTCCTGAAGCGCGCTCATATCGCCAGCATCAGCCAGACCTTCGACGGTCTTGACCTGGGCCCCGTCGGCTTGGGCGGCCAGCATAAGGCAACTCCTGACCGGCAGTCCGTCGACCACCACTGTGCATGCCCCACACACGCCGTACGCACAACCGACATGGGTGCCGGTGAGGCCTAGATGATCGCGGAGCACATCCACGAGCAAGGTGCGGGGCTCGACAAAGAGCTCGACTGCTGCTCCGTTGACCGTCAGTTGCACGGAGGTCATGATGCAACCAGCGATGCTCGCGCCTTAGCCACCCCGAGCGCCCGGGCGACGACTACACCCAACAGATGCTGGCGCTGCGCTTCAGTAGCGTGAATATCGGCGTGAACTGGGATGGTGGACGTCGTTGCGCTGGAGGCCGCCTTGATCGCCCGACCATCAAGGCGAGCATTGCGCACGGCTCCCTCCGCTGCGCTGACACGAACGGCGCGCGAACCTGTCGCGAATACGGCAATCCGACTCGCAACGCAGGTGTCGTCGTTCATCCGACACCAGACCGCCGCCCCCGCCAAAGCGTAGGCTCCGGCGACGCGACTGACCTCCACGATGGCTGTCGTCTCTCCGACTCCCAAGCAGGGGACGTCTATGCCGACCAGCAGCTCGTCCTCCGTGAGGGCAGTGCTGTACGGACCTAGGTTGAAGTCGGAAGCAAGAATGGTGCGGCTGCCACTCCCACTACGGACATGATAAACGGCATCGAGTGCGAGCATCACGGCCGGCAGTTCCGACGCCGGGTCGGCATGGGCCAGGTTGCCGCCGATGGTGCCTCGTGTGCGGATCTGCCAATGACCGACGTGACCAAGGGCCTCGGCCACCAAGGGCGTCCGGGCCACGACATCCGGGTGGCGCTCCACTCTCGCTTGGGTAGCCATGGCTCCGATGTGGATGTGCGTGTCGTTCACGTCGATGCTGCTGAGTTCGGTAATTCGGCCGAGGTCGATCAACTTCTCGGGTACCGCCAGACGGAGGTTCATCATGGCGATAAGGCTCTGCCCGCCTGCGAGAGGTCGCGTATCGACGCCGTCGCCGACCGCCGCGAGTGCATCATCCAACGTGGAGGGCGCTACCAAATCGAACGGCGCAGGGCGCATCAGCGCAGTCCTCGGCTCACTTATTGGCCTCGAGCGACCAGTAGTCCCATTGGGCCTCGACGTACTCGTGCAGCGTCAACCCCAGGGTGAGTGATTCATCATTCAACTCCTTGGGTGGTATCTCGCGCACTGCGCCAAGACTGGCCACTGTCGCTTGCAGCCTCGCGGAGCGTTCGAGGCTGACCGCGTTGACTGTGGCCTCCTCGATCGATGCCCCGACCACGACAACACCGTGACCCTTGAGGAGGATCGCTCGATGGTCTCCGAGGGCTGCTGTAACAGCTCGCCCGCGTTCGATCTCGTCGATTTGAATCGAGGACTCGTAAAGCGGAATCCCGTCGGCGAACACCGTGCATAGATGCCAGATGGGGCGGATCGGCACAGCAGCGATCGAGAAGGCGATGCACGACATGGGGTGGGCATGGACCACCGCCCCAACGTCAGGACGTGCTCGATAGATCTCGGTGTGAATGAAGCGCTCTCCAGGCGGGTCGAGTGTTCCCTCTATGAGTCCACCGTCTAGATCCATGACCACTACGTCGTCGGGCACCGTCTGGCTGAGATCCTTGATGTCATCGTGGGTGTGGCCCAACACGGCGATCAGGTCGGTCTCGGGCACGCGGGCGCTCGAATGACCGAAGGGTCCAATCATCCGCTCCTTGACGAGGATCCTCGTTGAGGTAGCGATCTTTTGGCGAACTTCCAGTGTGTTCATCTGTCTCCTAAATGGCTGTTGAGTAATCGCTGGCGCCGAAGCGACGACCAGACGTGACCGGCTGGAAGGTGCGGAATCCGCACTCCCTGGATCGAATTGAAAGATTTTGGTCCACGGCGAATAGTTGCGGATAAGGGGGTGATTCAGTGTTCATGGATTCCTCAGAAGTTTCCTTAGCCCAATCGATCCAGATCGAGCATGTGGATGGCTTTAGTCCTCGTGTAGCTCTGGAGTGAGTCCATCGATCCCTCTGCGCCGAGCCCTGAGTCCTTATAGCCGCCAAAGGGGGTTTCCAAGAAATGTTGCCCCCTGCCATTAATCCAGACGCAGCCGGCCTCGACCCGGCGCGCCGCGTCCATGGCCCAGTCGAGTCGTTTGGTGATGATGTTGGCCGTCAAGCCGAGCGGTGAGGTATTCGCCAGGCGGAGCAGCTCATCGCGGTCATTCCATCGAAGCGTGGACAACACCGGGCCGAAGATTTCTTCTCGGGCAATCGTGTGGTCAGGGCTCACGTCGTCGAATAATGTGGGCTCGAGGTAGAAGCCCCCGTCGGGTGCACGGTCGGGCCGTCCGCCACCGACCACCAGTCGGGCTCCCTCATCGCGCCCAATCGCTACGTAGTCCTTCACACGCGAGAGTTGGGGCGCCGAGACCAGCGGACCCATCGTGGTGTCGGCATCTAGTGGATCGCCTACCTGAATCACAGCCAGTCGCTCGACCAACGCATCGACCACCGCATCGTGCAGATCCTCATGGACGAATAGGCGCGATGTCGACCCACACGACTGCCCCTGTGTCGACTCGAAGTTCATTCCCATGACCGCTTGATGCGCCACATACTCCGGGTCCGCATCCGGAAAGACGAGTAACGGGTTCTTACCACCAAGTTCGACAGTCACATGCTTTAGCACGCCGCTCTCAGCTGCTGCCTGCATCACCCGGAGTCCCGTCTCCCGGCGACCAGTGAAACCAATCCGACGAACGTCAGGATGCGCCACCAGTGCCTCACCTGTGGTCGGGCCGTCACCGGTAATAACAGTGAGGACTCCCTCGGGCAGGATCTCTGCCGCAATGTAGGCGACCTCGAGCGGCGAAACTGGCGTCTGATCAGGTGCCTTGACAACCACGGTGTTGCCGGCCATCAGCGGGGCGGCAATGTGGTAGGCGGTGAACATCAACGGGTGGTTGAACGGCAAGATCCTGGCCACCACTCCGTATGGTTCCCGCAACGTCATATGGAGCCCAGCCGCTGTGGCCGGAAGAGTCTTTCCGTGCAGTTCGCGGGCGATCCCTGCGAAATATTCGAGTGATTCCGCGCCGTACTCCAGATCGTTGCGCATATTTGGTAGCGGATTCCCCGAATCCATAGCGTCGATTCGAGCCAAGCGTTCACCATCAGCTCGCAGAGCGTCAGCAAAACGGCGCAGGTAGGCACCTCGCTCGGCCATCGAGAGTGCAGCCCATGCCGGTTGAGCCTTCAGCGCGACCGCAACGGCCTTATCGACGATTGTGGGGCCAGCCAGGAGCACTTCGGCCATGATCTCGCCCGTCCCGGGTGCAACCACGGGCATGGCACCGTGAGTAGATGTCGAGAGAACATCAGTTCCGATAAGCAATGGGTACGTATCGCGCAGCTCTGCCGCAACCGCATTCATGTCAAACCTGCCATTTGCATCATCCGTTCCTCGGATCTATCACGGGTTTCATCTCGCTCCCCGAGCGCATGGAAGCCAGAGCGTCACCGATCTGGTCCAGGGAGTAGACCGACGATGTCACCGCCTGTTCTAAGTCGAGCCGAATCGAGTGCTTCTCCAGAAAGCGCAGGGCGCTGTGGTAGTGGGAAATGTCGGCAGATAGCGAAGAATTGATATCCAGCTGGCGAACCTTCAGTGCCGTGGTGTCGACGGGCACCTGTTCGCCGTGCGCCTGTCCTATCACCATCATCGTCGCGCCCTTGCGCGCCATCTCAAACCCCTCAGTAAACGCACTAGGCGGTCCAGCACACTCGATCACCACGTCGGCACCTCGTCCGGCCGTGAGATCGCGAATCAAACCGATCCGCTCTTCAGGTGTCGTGGTTTCGATATCTACCCGAGCCGTCAGATCCCAACCTTCGACCGCAGCCAGGCGGGAGGCTGGCGCACCTATGATGACTGTCTGGTAGGCACCCGCAGCCTGAGCTGCTGCCGCTGCGTACAGCCCGACCGGGCCCGCACCGAGCACGACCACCGTTTCGCTAAACTTGATGGTAGGTAGGCGGTCAAGGGCATGAATCACGGTTCGCAACGCACACGTGGCTGAAGATGCCAGGGCTGCACTGACCCCTTTGGGCACACGCAGCACTCGACTCTCCGGAGCGATGTTGATGTACTGCGAGAACGTCCCATTGATCGATGTGTCGTAACTCCCCCACCCGTAACCCATCGTGTTCTCGCACAGTGTGGGCTCCTTGGTGACCGCGCAATGGAAACAGCGGCCACACCAATCATGGGCCCATACGATGCGGTCGCCGACGGCCAGCGGCGCGCCCGTTGCATCGCTGCTGACACCCGCCCCAAACTCAACGATCTGCCCGCACCCTTCATGGCCCATGACCAAGGGAAGCTCAGCTAGATGAGCGAATGTGCCTGAGGCGATGTGGACATCGGTGCCACACACGGTCGCAGCCTCCACCTCTACCAGCAGACCCCCAGGCTGCGGTGGGCCAACCTCCAACTCCTCCACGACCGGGCCGGAGTCGTAGTCCCGCAACAGCACGGCTCGCGACGTCCTGGTCATGATTCGGCTCCTTCTTCAGATGGGTCGCGCCACAGCTGGCCACGCTCGAGAACCGGGTCGAGTAAGCCCTCCTGCACCCATTCCACGTAGCTGTAAGGGTTGTAGGTCTTGGCCACCTGACCCGGGTACCCGATCCGATCACGCACGATCGGCGACTGATAGTAGGAAGCGGCCACCACGGTGGTCAGCGAGGTGTAAGCATCTTGGTCGGCGCTCAAAAGCGTTTCGAGATCGTCTAAGCCGAACTGGCCGGCGTCTAGGGCCTCAATCGCTCGAACCAGGCCGTCCATCAAATCTGGTCGCGCAGCAAGCACCTGGTCGATTCCGAGCCCGTGTGCGTCAACAGAGGTAGCGGCAGGCATAGTCAGCGTCTCGGGGAGCATGACATCGGCCACGGCTCCGAATCGTTGTCGCTGGTCGTCGTTCAAGACATCGCTGGGGTGGCTCATATCGGCACCGGTTGATTCCGTCTATTCTTCACCATGTGCGTGGCCGCCCGGAGCGCTAGCGCAGTGATAGTGGAGGTCGGATTGACCCCTGAGGACGTGACGAAGACGCTGCCATCTACTACATAGAGGTTCGGCACGTCGTGCGCTCGCTGGTAGCGATCAACGACCGACGACGACGGATCGTCTCCCATGCGTGCGGTACCCATGAGGTGCCAGCCGGAATAGCGAAGGGGGTTTGCCGAGGTGACATCGACTGCACCCGCAGCACGGAGCGACTCCTCGGCCCGGTCTACCTGGAACGCCATCAACCTCTTGGAGTTTTCGCCGGTGCGGTAGTGAATTCTAGGTGCGGGGATGCCGTCGGCATCGCACATCTGATCGTCGAGCTCGACTCGGTTCGATTCCTCTGGGAGGTCTTCGCCGAAGATCGCCCACGTGGCCCCCTTGCCGAAGGTTTTGGCCATCGCATCGTGATGTGGCGAACCCCAGACTTCCTGACCGGCGCGCATGGGAAGGACGTGGTTGAGCGGCCCCCCCACTGGAGACAGGGCCCACTTGGCACCTCGTACGAATCCCCGTGATGCGTCGGTCTCGTAGAACTGATAGGTCGTGATGCTGGCACCGAAATGCCCTTGCCAACCTTCCACCGAATCGTCGAACCATCCCGTCACGGCCGCGAACGGATGCATCATCAACCGTTTCCCTACAAGACCGCTCGAGTTCGCGAGGGCCCCGCCATGTCGACCGTCGCTCGACAGCAGAAGTAGCCGAGCAGTACCGATGCTATTTGCGGCGAGGATGACCACATCACCGGACTGGTGATGTTCGACTCCCTCGCGGTCGATCCAGGTCGCACCCGTCGCCAAACCTTTGTTGTTCGTTGTGACCTGAGCAACGCGCGCTCCAGTAACCAGTCGAGCGCCAGCAGCGATTGCCTTCGGCCAATGAGTTAGATCCGTAGAGGCCTTAGCCCCCTCGGCACACCCCGAGGTGCAAACTCCGCGTTGAACGCAGGGCCGGCGGCCGTCGTACGGAGCCGAAAGAATGGCATTGGGCTCCGGCCACCAGTGCCAGCCCAGCCGGTTGTGGGCCTCTGCGACCCGACGACCCGACAGACCGAGCGGAAGTGGTGGCAGAGGGTAGTCCTGATGTGCGGGACACGCAGGATCGCCGGCAAGCCCGGACACGCCAATCTGTCGGTCAATCTCGTCGTAGTAGGGCGCCAACTCGAAATAGTCGATCGGCCAGTCATCGGCAACACCGTCGAGGCTGTGGACGCGAAAATCCGACGGCAACATTCGAGGCCAGGTACCTGCGTAGATGACCATGCTGCCGCCAACGGCGTTGAACATCAGCGGGTTGATGTCGGAGTCGTCGTCGTTTACCGGATAGTCCGAGGCCAACCCTCGGATGTTAGGGCTGAGCGCCCATCGCTGGCGGATGGCCAACTCCCAATCGTCTTCAGTTCCGCGGAAGTCATCGCGATCGGGCCAATCACCCTGCTCGAGGCAGGTAACGGAGAAGCCGGCTTCGGCGAGGTGACGCGCGACGACGCCACCGGATGCTCCGGCGCCCACGATCACAACATCCACGTGTTCAGACATGATTTCCGCCAACAAGGTAAGTGCGTGGGGGGGGCGCCAGAGACGCTCCCCCCCACACAAATTAAGTGAGCAATCCGGACCTACCGGAGGTCGTCGTTAGAGATTCCCTTGATGGAGTCGCTGTCGACCAACGTTGTTGGTGCCTGGATGAAGTAACCGTGCCCGGTGCTTCCCGTGGTCAGGAACTGGTTGGCAACCTCTGCTGTGAACGTCCCCCACTGGTACCCGCGAAGGGCAACGGTGGCGTCGACGCCATTGCCAGAACGAATCTGGTCGAATGCGATGGGTTCACCATCGGTCCCTGTGACGAGAAAGTCGTCATGGTCGATGCCTGCTTCGGTAACCGCCTGAGCTGCTCCCAAAGCGAGTGCATCCGAGTCCGCCCAAATTGCGCGGAGATCCGGGTTGGCCGTCAGCGCATCCTGCGCTAGCCGTAGGCCCTCTTCCTGGGTGAACGAATCAGCGCTCTGGTTGAACACCAGGTCGATACCGGCATTGCCAGCCATGGTCGCCTCGAAGCCTTCCTTGCGCTTCTCTACGTATTCCGACGCGCCGGGCCCACCTATGCGGGCGAGCTGGCCTTTGCCGCGCATCTGCTCGATCATCCATTGGGTCTGTTTGCGGCCTTCTTCCCGCCAATCAGTCCCGATGAAACCGATCTCCAACGTCTCGTCGTCGACACGGTCGCCCGTCGACAGGATCGGAATCCCGGCGGCCGCGGCAACTTGATAGGCCGCTGTCAAGGCGACACGATCACCGGGCGAGGCGATGATTAGATCAACGCCTTGAGTCACAAAGTCCTCCAGTTGGGCGACCTGGTTTTCGACGACGTAACCCGCATCGGCAGCCTGGAAGTTCCAGCAGTTAGCTGCACCGAAGTCGGCGAGGCCGGCTTCGAGATCGCGGAAGTAGAGGATGAACGTGGCGAGGTTGGCATAGGCGACCTCAAAGGTTTCAGTGCATTCGCCACTCGCTCCATTATCGGCCACAGCGGCATCGTCGTCAGAGCCGCACGCGGCACCAAACAACATCACCGCCGTGAGGATGATTATGAGTTTCCATGACTTCGCTTTCATAGTGCATCTTTCTGTATGGGATCATGTGACCGTTCACTTGGAACGCTTGGGTCGGGCAGAATCGGATTGGTCTCCGGTGCTGCCGAGGTCGATGTGCTGTTGGGTAGACGGCTAGTCCAGCGCACGACGTACCCACGAATCAGGTGCGACGTCATGGCCAACATGAACACCAGCCCTAACCAGACGTCTTGCATATTGGACGAGACGCGAAGCAAGTTGAGGCTGTTGCGAAGCAGCCCGATGAGAATTAGCCCGGCCACCGTGCGCGGTATTGAGCCCCGACCGCCGAACAGGTTCGTGCCGCCGAGGACGACGGCTGCCACGGCGAACAACTCGGTGAGCTGGGCGGCGTTGGGCTGGCCCGAATTGACCCGTCCGAGGACGGTAAATCCCGCCAAGGCAATCGCTATGCCACCAGCCAGAAAGACCGCTAGCCGGACGCGCGTCACGTTGATACCGGCCCGGCGAGCAGCTTCTGCATTGCCACCCACGGCGTATACCCGCAGGCCAAAGCGTGTGTACCGCAACACAACGTGAAAAGAGGCACCGACCGCCACTGCAACCCAGATGGCCATCCGTAGTCCAAGAATGTGGGTAGCCCAGAAGTCCGACCAGTGCTCCGGAAGTCCCCCGACGGTGTTGCCAGAGGTGATCTCGCGAGCGAGCCCGCGCGCCATGACGAGCATGCCCAACGTCGTGATAAAGGACGGGACCCGCAACACAGCGCTGACAAACCCGTTAAACAGCCCCACGGCAGCTCCCGCAGCGAGTCCGGCGAGAAGACCCAACAGCACACTGTTGTTGCGGACCATCACATCGGCTGCGATCACTCCGACCAGCGCAATCGCCGAGCCCATTGAGAGGTCGAGTTCCGAAGCAATGATAATGAACGTCATTCCAAACGCGGCGATCGCCAGGAACGACGTCTGAAGCAAGATGTTCTGCAGATTCCTGCTGGTCAGGAAAACGTCAGACTTGAAGGTCATGAAAATCCCGATGATCACGATGAGAGTTGGAGCGAAGCCAGCATCGAACAGCCAGGGCAGCAATCTCCGAGCCCAGTGGTCGTCGCGCGACGTTTTAGCTGCGGTTTGGCTCATTGAAGCACCTTCGCACGCTCTGTTCGATACCGAGCGATGCCGTCGACGACATGACCCACAAGTGCGGCCAGGTAGAGCTCACCGGCAGCAGCACTTGCCCCCGTCGGATCGCCGATGACGCCGTTGCTCGATAGTGCTGCCATGCCCTGGGAACGAAGGGTTGCGCTGGCGTCGGCTGCGGGCCCGACAAAGCCGGGCTCGGCCCTATCGAGTCGCACCAGATCCGGCCGCAGTAGCAACATGATGCTGGTCTCAAAATGGCCGGCGTGGGTGCCAACAACGTCAGGATGCAGGCCCAACTCGGTCTGGGCGACCTCGTGAATGGCGGTTCGCTGCGCCGGCCAATCGTGAAAGGAGACCACTCGCTCATCCAGCGCCTCGGTTGCGGCGCTCATCGCACCGCTGTTACCAGCATGCCCAGTCACAAGATAGATCCCTTTAAACCCATGCGACAGCAGACTTTCCACGATTTCAACCTGCATCCTGGCGAGGACTTCGTCTGAAAGCGAAGCAGTGCCGGCAAATGACAAATGGTGTGACGACGAACCGACCGGTAGCACCGGGCCAACAATGCAGTTGCCGACGCTAGAGGCGACTGCCTCGGCGACGGCTTCAGCGATGATCTGATCGGTCGCCAGCGGAAGATGAGGGCCGTGCTGCTCAAGCGCACCCAGCGCCACGACAACATCGAGCGGACCGCTCGCCAGGGCGGACTCAACCTCCACTGCGCTCAGGTTTCCCAGTTTGGTCGGCGCCGGCCAGAAGCCAGGCGCACTCGGGTTAGCTCGGTTCACTGCTAGGCCAGGGTTTCGTCGATATAGGTGGGTTTTTGTGGCCTTCCGACACCAATAACGACCTGCACCAAGGTCTCTTCGTCGGTGTGATTTCGCAGCCCGTGCATTATGCCAGCAGGCGAGAAGACCATCTCACGCTCCTTCAAAACAGTGGACAGCACGGTCCCATCGTCGTGTTCCCACCAGGCAGTGATCTCGCCCTTGAGGACGAAGAAAACTTCTTCGACCTCGTGCGCATGCGATGGAGCCACCACACCCGGCGGCAGCATCATCACCGATAGCGTGAAGTTGCTGGCCGTGACGGTCCCCGCCTCCTCGTGCTTACCAGTGATGCTCGCTCCGACCATGCGCACGTGTGCTCGACGATAGGACTCGTCGATATCGCCCTGGGCCGCGAATGGCTCCCAGTCCAGCTCTTTCGCGCCGAAACGCTGCACGTGCTCGTCGAAGTCGGCCCCGGTGAACTGACTCGCCATGATTCCCCCAAACTACGGACCTACATACTTACAGTCCCTTTCTACTGAATATCTTAGAGGTAAGGGACACTTTGTCAAGCATCGACACTGAGATCCACCACCTAGGAGCGACAGCGGACGCTGTGCCACGTCGTCCTCGGTGGAGAGCCTCAGCTCAGCTGTGGGTCACCGGTACCAAACGGTTGAGAACAGCGCCGCCGGTCCGGATCCTCAGATGGCCGGAACGTGTACGCCGTCGACCGAAGCCTGGACTGAATCGCCGACGCCCGCAGCAACCTCGACGAGAAGCGGGTGAAGATCGTCCTGTCAGCGGTCGAAAGCTGGAAGGCGGTACGGGCATCGGTCGTGGTTGCCGATCCCGCACGTGAAGGGCTCGGGAAGGCCGGCGTGGAGGTCCTCTCAGGGTGCCACCCGGAACTGTTCGTACTGGTC
>Ga0302134_10000485_pt1 | contig 17224 bp, 9 predicted proteins | sample CB9_SCM_MG_FD_203123 | JGI IMG/M metagenome (GOLD analysis project Ga0302134, IMG submission 203123) | Marine microbial communities from Western Arctic Ocean, Canada - CB9_SCM | ecosystem: Environmental > Aquatic > Marine > Oceanic | place: Canada: Western Arctic Ocean | collected 2017-09-19
ATTGCCGACGATGTGATGTTGATGCGGGTACAAGCCAGTGACCAACGTTGCCAATGAACTGCGACACAGCGCCTGTGGCACATAACCGCGTTTAAAGGTAGCGCTTTCTCGAGCGAGTTGGTCGAGGTGGTGCGTTTTAATAACGGGATGGGCCATAAAACCGTAATCTGTAAAAGATTGGTCGTCCGAAATCAGCAATATCACATTTGGCTGAGAGGACTCTTTTGGTGGACTCGGTTTTCGCTGCGGAACAACCGGTGGTTTCTTCGCGGCCGGTTTCTTCGCGGGCGGTTTTTTGGCCGCCCGTAAATCAGCCAGCGTTGGAATTAACTCGTGGCTATATTCACCGCCATATGAATCTCTCAAGGCAGCATTTCGCTTACGCATTTGTTGCAAACGATCTTGATGCTCAGGTTCTTTCGCTAGATTCTTCAATTGATCCGGGTCCGCCTGCAAGTCATGCAAGAACTCAAAATCATGCTCAAAATAACTCGCGTAAACCCAGCGTTGTCCGCGAACACCTTCCCATTTTGGAATGCGACCCGGCACGTGAAACAGATGTTCACAAAAGAAATCCTGCCGCCAGGAATTCAATTGGCGCCCTGCAACAAGTGTATTCAACTCGTGCCCTTGGTATTGTTCCGGCAAATCGATTCCAGCAGCCGCCACAAAAGTACTCGCCAAATCTATATTCAACACTACTTCATCGCGAACCTGTGGTTTGAGATCACCGCGTGGATCATGAATGATCAATGGCACACGCAGCGACTCTTCGTAATGAGACCATTTTCCAGCAAAACCTCGCTGGCCCATGTAATAGCCATTATCGCCGGTGTATATCACAATCGTGTTTTCAGCCAAACCTTCTTTTTCGAGCGCAGCCGTCACTCTGCCCACCACATGGTCGATTCCACTGAGCATGCGATAATACGAACGTATGTTCTTGTCGTATTTTTCAGCTGTATCCCACCGCCAGAAATACCGTTCGCGATTTAGGCTCGTGCGAAGAAATTCCGGTTGGCTTTCAAATATAGCGGGGTCCGAAAGACGAGGCGGAGGGATCTCACCATCACGGTACATTCCGTCAACAACTTTGGGCCAAGGAAAATGATCCACTTTGTCTCGATCTTCCGCATGAGTTGCATTGAAGCTGATTGACAGCATGAAAGGCACATCGCCACTGCTCTGAATAAACTCTATCGCCGCATCACCTGCTAGCTGAGTCGTATGTCGCAGCGTACCGTCGGACTGCTTTTTAAAATAAGGCCCCCGGTTTATCGGACGGAAGAAGTCAAAGGCCTGGTCAGTTCCACCTTGGAATCCAACTCCAAACTTACCCACAAAACCGGTGCGGTAGCCGTTTGCTTTGAGCACCGCAGGATAGCTATTCTTTACAAGGTCTTGAGCGATCGGCGGAGTACCAAAGCTATAGTGATGGGTGCGTTCAACAAGTCCCGTAAAAATGGAAGCTCGGCTCGCAGCACAAATAGAGGTCGTGACAAACGCATTCGTAAATCGAGTGCCGGCAGCGGCGAGTTTGTCAATATTGGGTGTTTTTGTTATGGGGTGCCCATAGCAACCAAGTTGATCATTGCGCTGATCGTCTGCTAGGAAGAATACAATATTGGGCTGCTTCGCTGCTAGCAGTGCATTACCACTGCTACGGACAAACCCAAAAGCACACAACGTATACAACAACCACTTATAAAAAATAGACATTTCGCTTGTACTGGCAATGCATGCCAGCCCCCGTTTGAATTACTTTAGAACACGGACGTTCAGTCGTTCTCTATCATCCGCAAGTACACACCGATCACTCGCTGCTATAGACGTTAGCCAATGGTGAGACGTTCTTCCCAGCCTTCGTGATATTCACGCTTCCAGAGTGCAGCAGCTTCTTTATCGCCAAGCACTCGTCCCGTTTTTGTATCACAATCTACCACTCGACCAACTCGGTGGGCAATGTTCCCCAAATGGCAGAGCAGCGTACTGCGATGACCAATTTCGATTTCGGCATTTAGTTTGGACGAATCCCCTGCTTGGATACTCTTAACGAGGTTGTCCACATGTTCCGCCTGGCCCTGTCCGCTACTGGCAGTCTTGACTTCTTTATTACTGCGATCCTTAATCGTGTATCCGCCGCCACTGTGGAATTCGATTGAGCCTTGATCGCCATAAACCGTAACAAAGCCGTCACCATTTCGATTGCAACTGTTGCCGAACCAGGTCACATGCCCTTTGTCGCCGAATTCATAGGAAACAGTGTTGGTGTCTGGGGTTTGTTGGTCATCGTCAAAATAGTAACGATCACCCGTCGAAGTAACACGAGTTGGGAATTCCGCTTGCAGCGCCCAACGTGCCATGTCCAAAGTGTGAATCCCATTATTGCCAAGTTCACCGTTGCCATAATGCCAGAACCAGTGCCAATTGTAATGCACACGATTGTCTACATAGGGTTGTCGTGGAGCTGGACCTTGCCAGCGTTCATAGTCGATGTGTGCGGGGACTTCCGCTGCCTTGCCTGTCCCAATACTGCCACGTTGACTGAAGTAATAACAGTTCACCGAGTGTACTTTACCAATTCCACCGCTGTGAATGAATTCCATCCCTTCGATAATCGCGGGACTGCTGCGACGTTGGGTGCCAATCTGCACACACACGTTATTTTTGCGGGCCGCCGCAATTTGTTGTTCACCTTCCCAAGGATTTTGACAACACGGTTTTTCAACATACACATGTTTACCCGCTTCCGCCGCAACGATAGTTGCTGGTGCGTGCCAATGATTTGGTGCGGCACATACTAAAATATCAATTTCGTCATCCGCGATAATATCTTCCCACTTGGTAATCGCTTGCGGTGTGTATCCAACAGCGCCTTGGACTAGTTTCGCAGCACTGGCAGCGCGCTGGCTATCCACATCACACACATATTTCACAACAACATCCGCATGTTTAGCAAACGTATCCACCAAACTCCGACCTCGCTGCATCCCCATCACACCAACAACTAGTTTGCCATCCGCTTGTTTCGCCTTCACCGTGGCTGGCACGACCGCCGTTGTTACTACGGCACTAGCCGCTAAAAAATCGCGGCGTGCCATTTTTTGTTTGGATGTATTTGTTTTTTTCATGTTGTTGCCTCGAGTGAATCTCTTAAAATATTTTTTGTATGGATACAACCGCTAAAGGAGCCGCATCAACTCATCAGTTCGCGGATGGGCGTCGGGTCACTAACAATATGTGTCGGTCTTCCCTGTGGAGTATACAGAAGTTTGGCCGGATCTATACCCAGTTTAGCATAAACCGTGGACACAAAATTTTCTGGACTCTGTACATTTTCAAATGCCGAATAGCCTTTACGATCCGTTGCACCGACCACAACACCACCAGGAGTGCCACCACCGGCCATTAACACACTCATTGCATTAGCCCAGTGATCACGGCCAGCAGTCGTCTGTCCGGACAATGTTGACAACTTCGGAGTTCGCCCAAATTCACCTAGGGCTAACACTAACGTATCTTCCAACATCCCACGTTCATCTAGATCTTCGATGAGCGTCGCTACAGTTTGATCCCATGACGGTAATCGCGTACCGAGCGCGCCAAACAAATTCGAGTGGCTATCCCAACCACCGTCGTATACGGTGACGAACGGTACGCCTGCTTCCACCAAACGCCTCGCAAGCAAGCATCGTTGCCCGAATGAATTGCGATAATATCGATCCCGCATTTCATCCGGTTCTAACGAAATATCAAAAGCACGCTGTGCCTCGGGTGATGTAACTACATTGAAACCTTGTTCATAATAATCATCTAATGCGGCGGCCGGATCGCCGGACGCTTTGTGATTCAACCGCTGCATTTTATCAAGCAACACGCGAACATCTCGTCGCGATTGGAAATCACCATCCGTTAGACCTTTGGGAATAGCAACATCTCGCACTCGAAAATTCTTTTGGTGGGGGTCATCCGCGACGACAAAGGGAGCATGATTGGCGCCGAGGAAGTTAGGACCGCCGCTACGCGCCATTCGAGGCATCGAGAAGTAGTTGGGTAGGTTGTTTTGACCACCTAATTCGTGACTGACTACGGATCCCATACTCGGGTGAAAACTAACATAAGCTCCACATCCCACGGGGATGCGCGGCGGAGCACCGGTGGTCATATAGTGATTGCCGGCGCCATGATTGCCTTGGTTGTGGCGAATGGAGCGAATCATCGCATATTTATCACTAATCGCCGCCAAGCGTTTCATATGCTCCGAGTAATGAATGCTCGTATTACAGGTTGCGACGGTACCAAATTCACCGCGGATTTCGGCCGGAGCGTCAGGTTTGGGATCAAACGTTTCAAAATGTGTGGGGCCGCCGTCCATCCAAATCAAAATGCAACGTTTAGCCGATTGTCGACGCGGACCATCTATTGCGGCAACCGCTTGATTGCGTAAGGCGTTTACAAGACCCCCACCAAACAAGCCACCCAATCCTAATTTGAGAGAATGACGTCGAGTGATTCCAGCACAGTTTGAATATTTTGTCATAGTTTGTATTACCGTAAATGAGAGAACTGCTACATCTATACCTTTATAATATCGGATAATTCTATATCGGGCGAAGGTTAATCATGCCAGTATTGCCTAAATTCATTCCCCATTCGGACTATTTGGCTACTATCAACCAAAATGTAACTATTCTGCTTTAGGCCACAAGGCATACCCAGCGACCTTGGTACGCACTTGCCATAAGGTTTTTCCAGCGGTGATGTATAGCGTTTTCATGTCCGAACCACCAAAACAACAATTCGTAACCATGTCCTCTGGGACTTTGATTACTTCCAACAGTTTGCCGGCACTAGAGAACACGTAAACTCCAGCTGGATTATCGAGGTTTTGATTAGGATATTTTCGGTTCGCTCCGGCGGTCACATATAAGTTGCCGACACTATCCATACACATGCCATCGCCGCCACGACCAGCACCAAAATCATGCAACTCTCTTGGCTTACCCGTTGCAATGCCGGCAGCGTCTAAATTAAATGCCCATAGTTTACGTTGCGGCACGGTTGGGTTGTTATCGACGACATAGAGCGTTTTTTCATCTTGAGTGATTGAGATACCGTTGGGACGAGAGACTGTTTTGTTATCCAGAATACGCACTAAACCGGTACCATCTGAATTCACTCGATAAACACCTTCCACCTTCAACTCTAGCATGCTGCGATCCGGCGAATAGTAAGGATCGGTAAAATAAATTCTGCCCGATTTATCAATACAGAGGTCGTTGAGGCTGTTGAAACGATGGCCTTCATAGTTATCCACTATGACAGTCTGTTTTTTACTGATCGGATCAATACGAACCAAGCGACGCCCGCCGAGGCCACCTTTTTCATTTCCTTGACAAGCAATCAAAAAACCATGGGCATCAAACATCAACCCGTTTGCACGACCACTCGGATTTAAAAAGGTATCCGCCACGTCGGCACCAGGTGCTAAACGCAAAATGCGATTGTTTTGGATGTCAGTATAGAACACTGAGCCATCGCGATGATAAGCAGGCCCCTCGGTAAACACTAATTCGTTTACCGCCGTTACCTCCGACTCGACGATACTCGATTCCTGAGCCCCGAGTGAATACCAAGAACACACACTCAACAACACCAACAAACTTGTTTGTTTGATCATCATCGACAATCCTCTACATTAATGAGACCTATTTATATCACGTCTATTTTACAACGGATTGAGCGCCGATATTAGTGGTGCGAAAAGGCGGATTAATGTGAATCAGAAATTCGGATAACGACCATATCAAACGTGCCGTCATCGTGCAGATCAATGATGCGAAACCCTGGTGGTAAGTCTTCCGTGGCGAACTCTTGCGAATTCGGTTTGAATTGGACCGATGTGCTAGGCGTCGTAACAACCGCCGCTTGAAATAGCTCTGTTTGATAGTCCTGATGTACATGTCCACACACCACCAACTTAATCTGCTCAAACCGCTCGACGAGATTGGCAAATGGTATAAAAGAGAGCAGGCCCAACTTATCTACCCATTCACTACCTACAAACACGGGTGGATGGTGCATAAACAACACCGTCGGTTGATTCGAAGCTTCTAAACGACTCTCAAACCATTGCCATTGCGGCCCATTCAAGTCACCCTCAATGGACCCTTCCACGAGAGTGTCTAGACCTATTAATTGCCACTCACCCACTTCATCTACAAACGTCACCGCTTCGGGGCAGCCATTAATTCGATCACCGAATGCCTCCCGCATCCCGTCCCGCATATCGTGATTACCAGGTATCACGCGAAGCTTGTCTTCCCACGGCGTCAGGATTTCACGAACCATGTGATAGGCATCTGGTCCTTCTTCGTGAACCAAATCACCTGTGACAATCATACGCTCACATTCCATATAATTGTCTTGTATTAATTGCAAGACCTGCTTTAACGATTCGTGTGTCCGACATCCTAGCAATTGCTCCGACGGGTCTGTCGAAAGGTGAGTGTCAGTAATTTGTACTATTCTCGCCACAGTCGGATTTCCTAGATTCCTATTTTTCCGGCTCAACCTCTTTGGGAACCGTTGTTATAAACAATGGCAGACTACTATACGTCGCTTTCATAACAAAATTTAGCGATATGTTTGCCATCACGCTTACTTGCTGTCTTTCAACCTTCTCTATGTTATCATCGGCAACCAAAGTAATATGCCCTTTGGTTTCTTTACCGGTAATTAAGATTTTGCTGTTCTTGTCGTCCAGCTTGATCCCTTTTGGCAGTGTATCTCCCCATACTGAGCTAAGATGCTTAAAGAGTACATCTAAAGAAACATTTTTATCAAAGCCTTCCGCGCGAACCATTTCAACATCAATCCGCACTGACTCACCTGGCTTCAGCGTAATTTCTTGCGTGCTCAGGGTCAAAGATTGGATATCACTGGGCGCCTGAACCGAAACCGTGTGCACCTTTACCGGAAAATGATTGCGACCACCACCGGGCATATACGTTTCTTGATGCGCAAGTGCGTCCACTTCAACCACATTGTCATCGTCACCGTCCACAGCGATACCATAGATCCGCACATTGGCGGCCCCCAAAGGAGCATCCGCCGCCGCTTGGAAAATAATACATCCATCCGCAGCACCCGCAAGAATCCGCCCTCCAAAAGCGGTCACGCCGGTAGGCATCCCCGACACATGGAGCTGCACTTCACCAGTGAATCCACTCAGTCGCTTTACACGGCAAAATACAACACCGCCCGTACCTGGCGAAGTCAGGGTTTTAGCAGTATCTAACAATAGTTCAAACGTTGGACGGCTAGGTGTAATCTCCAACGCATAAACGAACTCAACACCACCGCGCAAGTGGCGATCATAGACGGCGATGTAGTAAATGCCGTCGCTGGGTATAACATAATTCTCGATCCGCGAGTCCCAATAAGTACGTCGCCCAAACTGAAAATCATCCCCTGTTTTGAGCTGCGCGCCTGCTGAATTTTCTAACACAATATAACTATCAAGCATCGATTGCCGACGACGAGCGATTATCTCAAATGAAATTTTGTCGCCCTGCTTGGCTTCAAACTGATAATAGTCGATATCCGCATCACTACTGACGCGGCCGTTAATGACTGCCGGGATTTGAATCTGCTGCGCATGTTCTTTGTCATTATTGTCAGCCGCGGATTCCAGCAATATGGTCTTGTCAGAGACATAAACCGCCACGGGATCAAACACTTGTTGTTCATTCACCAATGACAACATTTGTGGCCCCAGAGGGAGGCCCACTGCCTGCGGAGCATAGGCAATCGTCATGTCGGTCGGTACACTCTCACCAATCAATTCAAACGTCGTCGGCTTCGTAGCGGAAATCGCCAGCGGAAAGACATTTGTAGCAAACGGTCGATTCAACACGTCGATGGCGTAGTTCCAGTATTTGTTACCCGTAAAGCGGACATCCCGAACTTCGAGGTAATATTCTCCCGCCTGCTGAAACTTAACCACCATGAAGGGATCTGCCGCAAAATAGTTATCATTGGCTGCGATGGTTGAGCCCTGACTGTTTTTGACTGTAATCATTGGGTCCGCATGTTTCTGAAGATCATGAATACGATCTTGTAGTCGCATGCAGCGGCAATGGAAAACTAACTGGGTTGGAGCGTCAATCGAAAACTTAAAATAATCGCGGTCTTCACCTTTCTCGATCACTCCGGTAAGCGTAGCGGGAATCTCGAACTCCACCGCTTTCTCGGAGGAATCTGATTTGATATCTTCAAACACGACCGTATCTCGTGTCACCACAATTTGTCCAACGGTACTCACCCCGCGTGGAGTCAATAACTTGAACTCTCGAACTCCTGGAATAGCGTCGGCCGTCGCGGTGAATTTTATCTTGAGTGTGGTGAGCGCTGGTTCCTGCGGTTTTTCACCTTCTTTGGCTGGAGGCTGCGCCGGATGAACAACTTCACCAGACAATCCCTCGCCTGAAATGATAACTCGATTCGCTCCCCACATGCTGTAGCGAGAATGAACTTCTAGTTCGCCTGTTGTGCCGATTTGAATCGCGATTGGCTGCAACGTCATCAACATTGGATACGATGTTTGCGCTTGCACTACGATTGCAAATAACAGACTCAATAATGCCCCAGCGAGTCGCTTCACGATCACCACTCCTCTAAAATAACAATCTTCTGTTATTGGATATAAATGAATTGCTTAGAATTGATTAATGCCCACAATAGATCTTCGCAACCTTCTTTTAATGTCGGCGCTTCGGAAACAATCTGTTTGCATAGTACCTGTTCATCCGGCGTCACCGCGCGAGACAGCGTCGCCATAAAAATATGAGCGATGATTTCCTCAACAGGCGCTTCCGCTGCTAGTAACTTCCCTAAATGACCCTTGGGGTCACTAATTTTATTGGCAACCGTATCTCCATTGAGTGTGTGCAACGCCTGCGCTAAATTCTCGTCTGGTGCTCGCTCGCACTCACAAACACACACTCGCAACGGCTTTCCGAATGTCTTCAAAAAATAGTTCGGATAATTCGAGTCCGGTAATTCAATCGCCAGTGTCCCCGGTGGTAAATCCTTAAACTTCGTCGCCGTTCCCGTCGCGGTGTTGATCGCATCGAGCAGAGATTCGGCTGGCATGCGTTTCGCGTGATAAAATGCGTAGTATTTACCAGCCGAGGCATTCATTTCCGTTGGGTCGGAACCTAGTTGGTATGTTCGGGACGTCATAATGACCCGTATCAATTGTTTTAAATCGTAACCATTTTCTTCAAACGAAGTGGCCAGCGCTGAGAGTAGCGCTTCATTACTTGCTGGATTAGTCGATCGCATATCATCAACAGGTTCTACCAGCCCCCGACCCAGTAAATAGCGGGCATAACGATTCACCACACTTTTTGCGAACCACGGGTTTTGAGTCGAAGTAAGCCAAGCTGCCAGCGGAATTCGGCGGTCCAACGAATGCTCGATAACGTCGCCATGTAGAACCGTCGGTTTCATTGTTTCCTGCGTGCGTGGATGTCGTACGTCACCCGTTGGATTTACAACAACGACTCGCTCCCGACCAAACAACCCAAATTCTTCGCTATTCTTAGTGCCTACCCGAGAGAAGAAAGCGGCCATGCCATAGTAATCCGCTTGGCTGTAGCTTTCGAATGGATGATGGTGACACTTGGCGCATTCAAGTCGAATGCCCATAAATAACTGTGTTGTCGACTCTGTTAAGTCAGACGAAGTTTTATTGATTTGATAGTAATTCGCGGGACCATTCATATACAGAGATCCACGAGCCTGAATTAGATCTTTTACAAATTCATCAAATCCTCGATTAACTCGAAATGATTCGCGGATCCAATTGTGTAACGACCACATCCCTTGTTCACCAAGCGTCGTAGAGCTATTGCGAATCAGGTCCGACCATTTGAGAGTCCAATAGGCCGCAAAGCGATCATTAAAAACGTCTTGCACCGAATCCCCCGTGAGGCCTAATAGTTGATCTATCAACTTGGTCCGCTTCTGAGGGTCGTCTAAATCTAAAAACTGTTGTGTCTCAGTCGGTGTCGGCAGGCCGCCGATGGCATCGAGGTAGGCGCGCCGGATAAATGTTGAATCATCACAAAGCAGAGAAGGTTGGATTCCTAATTCTCGGAACTTGTCGGCCGCGAATTTATCCACTAAATTGTCGTCCGACCACTCCTGCAAGTCTACCTCCGCATTATATGGAATCGTCACCATAAACGTCGTTGCTTGACCCGCAAACCGCGCCATTACACCAGCTTGGCCCCGTCCCAGTGTGGTGACTAATCCAGCAGTTGAAACCTTCAAGAGTCCGTCATCCAATGAATCATATTGAGCCAACGCGGTTACATCTCGCGTTGTCCCATCGGCATAGGTCGCTCTTATTTGAAGCTGTTGCGTGCTACCAACTTCAGCAACACGCCGGCCAGGCGTAGCCGTTAGGTCGACCACTTCCGCTGAGTCCTTGGCGGGGCCTTGAGCACCCCCGCTAACCCACTGAACCAATGTGTTATACATCACCGAACCGACTTTGAGCCGCTTGCCACCACCGTGAGGCACTTGCGCCGTGGGCTTCAAAACAAACAAGCTATTTTCTGGACGAATATAGTCCACTCGTCGCTCTAATTCATCTTTTACAATCGATGAGAAATCTTGGCTCGGATCATAGCCAAAGACTGAAAGCACAAATCCCCCCTTGCCATGCTGACTCGCGTGACAAGCTCCCATATTACAACCCGCTTTCGAAAGAACCGGCTGGACATTGTAGTGGAAATCTAACTCAGGGTTTTCCGTAATGTCGGCGACAATCACTGATACAATCCGCTTGCTGCGGCCCACTCGAATTTGAATCTCTGCCGTGCCGTTAGCAACTGCTAATAACAAACCAGTTTGAGCGACCGTAACAACATCCACATTCGAGGACGTATATTGCGCTGTGTGAGTTAAGTCAGCACTGTCTATACGAATTTCATCCGATTTCGTTGCCGTGACAACTAACTGCGCCTGAGCAAAATTGCCGCTTAGTAATACTTCGCTCGGCAATACGGTAAATTTAGACGCCGCCGTCACCTCGCCGGCAAACAAAGCCAACGAGAGAAGGCTCAGCGTTATGATCATCGTACAGTAATTATTTTTCATGGTTCCGCGCACTTGCAATGGTTTGTCGTGTGCTCACTTACACTTGTCGTTAATTCAAAGCCCAAGCAATCGCATTCTTCAACAACACGTTCATCGTTTTTGTGTCAAAATCTTTGATATGTCCGAGTGACGTATAAAAAGCTCGTCCCCCAAAACTCGTCTTATTCGTCCAGGCGATTGGTTCCATCGGTTGGCCGGGAATCGTACCTGACAATATTGCCTGTGTAGAAGCCGACAGTGGGTTAACCTGATACAGTGACCCTATCGTGGTGAAAGCGTTGAGGTCAACGCCGTTAAGAATCTCGTGCTCACACAACGCCGCTACGGTTGTCGTTTTACCGTTGCCATGGTGATTCGCATAATTCCCTCCCCAAATCTCTTGGTCGAATTTTTCCCAAGCCACTAGGCCTGCCGGCGGCGTTTCGCCTCGTAACGAAAACGCGTGGCTCGCTGTGCGAATGCCAACCACTGGTTTGCCGTTTTCAATATGCTGTCGGACTGCCTGCAGTTGATCCTGGGGAAGAACTCGGCGGCGAATACTAATCAATAGTAAATCCGCCTGTTTGATCGCTGGGATCGAATTGGGTAAAGCATTGCGTTCGCCTTCACCATCTTCGTCGCAATGGACAATCGTCACTTTGTAATCTTGTCCCAGATGCTCCAAAGCAAATCGCGGCAAAGATTCATTTGTTCGGTATTCCCGTTCCGCAATCAAAATAACGACATGTTTTCTGGTGTCTGTTGAAAAAACAAATGGCTTCCCGCCAAGAATTTGATCACTCGTAATCGTCGGACATACCCATTTTTCAACATGCTCGACTATTAAATCAGTGCCCGTGAAATGACTGACAAACGGCTTCATTTTTGGGTTGTACATGGTGTCGGTTAAATCACGACAGAGCACTACGTTCATCCCATTTTTTGCCATTTGCCGCAGTCCAAAAGGTCGGCCCAACACACACATGTTTGTGTGCACACCAACAAGCACAACGTTTTTGATGCCCGCTTGTTGCAACACGTTCCAAATTTCTTCGCCATTATCACTTATCACATCTTTATCATGAATGTCAATCAAATCTGTTTGCTTTGTCCACGGACTACGGGGATTGAGTCCCATGCCCGTTAGTTTCTTCGCCCAAGCGGCATGTTCCACTAAATCATCATCCTCGCCACCATCGGTTTGATCTATTGGATAGGTTCCTTGCTCTTCGGACGGGATGCTATAGCACCATTTACCGATTTCCTCGGGTAGATTGCTCGCCACCGGAACATTCAATGCGTTTGCTCGGGCTGGATGATCCTTGTAAGGCTCGATGCACGAACTTGGTGCATGGATGATAAGAGCGCCCTGTCGACGAGACTTTTTGAGTAACTGATTCAAGTGGGGAGCCATTTCTGTGCCGCGGCGAGTTGCATTCAGACAATGGTGAAGATTCCACATGTCGCAAACGATTACTGCGGTTTCGCTGGTTTTCCATTGCTGCTGATCATAGCGAGCCTGAAAGCGTATATTTTCAGCCGACGTTGGCACCTGCGATCGCAATGTTAAACCAAATTCGGTTCGTTCAGCAGCGGCTGCCGAAAAGTTCACGGCAACACCCAATAGTAATAAATAACACCAACGCATAACCATTCTCCATTCATTAATTTACGAACCACTGCTGGCCCTAAATATACCACGTACCCGTTAAACTAATTCACCAATCAGTGAGCCTTGATCTAATAGGTATGTCGGGCGTCCCGTTGGATCGGCAATCGTCACTCGATCCGCGTTGATACCAAGATTGTGGTAAAGCGTATACATAACGTCTTGATAGTGAACTGGTCGACTTGTGGCTTCCCCAGCCGTGCGGTCCGTCGCGCCAATCACTTGCCCGCCGTGCATTTTTCCACCGGCCATAATCGCGGGACTAACTCGAGGCCAATGATCACGACCGCCATTAGCATTGATTTTCGGTGACCGCCCAAATTCACCCCACAAGACAATCGATACGTCATCAAACATACCGCGATCTTTCAGATCATTAATAAATGTCACGATTGCATGATCAACAATTGGCAATGTATATCGCATGCGACTAAAGTTTTTACTGTGTGTATCAAAATCACTGAACGTGACACTAACACACCGTACCCCAGCTTCGATCAAGCGGCGAGCGATCAATAATTTCAGCGCGGCTTTCGGTTCATCGGCCGTAGCATTTCGATAGCCCGAGCCTGCGTGATCTGGCGTATAGCGTGACACCATCTTGGGATCTTCTTTGGACAAATCTAATGCGTCGGCGAATGTGCCCGACAGTAGGATGCCCGTTGCTTGTTGTGAAAACCGATCCATTGCATCCATCATGCCACTGCCATCTGCCTCGCGGCGGATCGAATCCAAACTCTGGAGCAGCGAATTGCGGTCATGTAGCCGATCCGCATTGAGCTCGGCATTGAGTGACAAGCTCGTTGTGTGGTTAGAACCTAATCTCGCTAATTCGCCTTTCATCCCGGTTTCCAAAGGACGATCAAACATGCTCGACAAATCTGGCCGAAACGGCTTGTAGGCGGGCCCTAGAAACCCTGGCCGAGCGCTGTTACGGACCAGTGGACGGCCTTGCATTATATCCACAAACGTTGGGGCTGGATCGGACACGCGGCCAAGTATCTTATTCAGCACGCAACCCACGGCTGGATGTCCGCCCATGCTAGATTTTTCCTTAGCATCGAATCCAGATTGGCATTGAAATGCATCATGCCTGCCGGCCGAACCAACAAGACTACGAATGAAGGCAAAATCCTCAGCTTGAGCTGCCATATTTGGTAACAGCTCACTAAGTTGGATGCCTGCTACCGATGTTGAAATTGGCTGAAACTCGCCGCGAGTTTCCCGCGGGCCTTCTGGCTTCATGTCAATCGTATCCATCTGTGGTGCACCACCATCAAGATGGATATTGACGATGGCTTTGTTAGACGATCCAACGCCTGCGGCTGCCTCAGCTCGCAATAAATCGGCTAAACCCAACCCGACAGCACCCGCAGAACCGGCAGTCAAAAACTCGCGCCGCGTGACACCATCACAATGTGTTGTTGATTTTCCAGTTAGTTTAAGCATGGTTTTGGATACCTATTAAATCTACTCTCGGTATTATATCCACTCCCTAATTGGGCGGCCTTCAATAAGACGAACTGGGCGACCATCTGGTGCGTGAGCAATTAAGTCTGTTGGTAGACCTAACTTACTGTACACGGTTGCGGCAATATCATCCGTAAAGTATTCATCTTTAGCGACATGTCCACCTTCGGCATCCGTCGCGCCGAGTATCGTACCGGCAGGTATGCCTGCACCGGCCATCACAGCAAATCCCGCCGTCGACCAATGATCGCGACCACTCGCTGAGTTAATTTTCGGGGTACGGCCAAAATCCGTGAACCAACAAACTAACGTCGTATCCAGCATTCCTCGGTCTTCGAGGTCAATCAGCAATTGTGGTAAAGCTTTGTCGACCGGTGGAATACGAGTTTTAAGGCTTTTGAAATTGTTGGTGTGGGTGTCCCAACCACCATCCGTCACCGTGACGAAACGAACTCCCGCTTCGATTAGTCGTCGCGATAACAAACAGCTTTGCCCAAAACGGTTTTTGCCATATGCTTCTCGTAACTTGGCGTCTTCCTTTTCTAAGTCAAATGCTTGTTTGGTTTCCGGAGCGGTGATCATGTTGATGGCCGCTTCATAGTGTTCGTCGAGAGCCGCAAAAGCTGGCTGCTGTACGTCGGTGTTGCGCTGCAATGCGTCGAGCCGAGCCAAGGCACTCTTGCGGCGATCTATTCTTTCAAAGGAAACGCCGGTCGGCGGAGTGATATCCCGCACGCTAAACTTGGCGGCATTGGGGTCCGCATCGATTTCAAACGGCATGTGCTCTAAGCCCAAGATGCCTGAACTGCCGCCGCCAAATCGACGATCAACATTCGTACCTAACTGAATAAAGGGAGGCATCGCTGTACGGAATCCCTGATAGTGGCTCATCACACTACCATAGGTTGGATAGGCCACCGCCTGATTGAATTTGCGACCACTCATCACATACTGATCTGCGGATCCATGACTTCCGTTGCGTGGATTCCAACCACGTAAAACTGAAAACTTGTCGGCGTGTTTGGCTAAGTCAGGACATATCTCCGTAAATTTGACGCCCGGAATTGCCGTGTCAATGACGCCGTACTCGCCGCGGACACTCGTAGGAGCATCCGGCTTAGGGTCTAACGTATCGTGGTGGCTTGTTCCACCGCGGGTCCAAATCAAGATGCAATTCGTCGGCGATTTATCTGTCGCCGCTGCGGTTTTCTGAAGATAACTCGACAGTGACAACCCGAGGCCACCGAGGGCACCTATCTGCAAAAAACTTCGGCGGTTTACACCGTCACAATAATGGTCTGCTTGATGTCCTGCCGCCATTAGTTTAATACCCTTCATCAATCTTTAATCGTTATTCAAACGCTCTATCGAGCACCCACGACAATTATTTGCCTGCTGAGTTATTTCTTAGACACGCATCCTTCATATCGTACATTTTATCAAAGGACTAAATTGTCAGCTAGAAGAATCCTGCTCCAGTACCGCCCGAATATAAATACAAACCACGATAACGGCCCTAACATGGGGGGGTTTTACGGTTTTGCCGTATACCCTGCTATTTTCACCCTCTATTTTTTGGCGGCAATCAAGCAATTAACTCCGTTACTAACTGGCTTTTATCTGTTTCAATTAGCTTTCGATTGCGCCCGTTATGATCAAACGTCAGTCGCTCCTTATCTAAACCAAAAAGATGCATCAACGTATGATGGTAGTCATAGTGGTTTACGATTTGATCAACCGCTTGATGACTAAAGTCATCCGTCATTCCATGTACTTGTCCCGCCTTAAATCCGCCGCCGGCAACCCACATGCTAAAGCCCTTGGTGTTATGATCGCGGCCGACATTTTTCGCTCCTGTATCATTTTGGATGACCGGCAGTCTACCCATTTCGCCACCCCAATGCACGATCGTTTCATCGAGCATACCGCGTCTTTTGAGATCACTAACAAGTGCCGCCGATGGTTTGTCGACTTTCTTACAAGCCGTTGGCAAGCTAGTCCTAATCCGACCGTGATGATCCCAGAACTGATTGGCTGTAAACACTTGCACAAATCGAACACCTCGCTCAACAAGTCGCCGCGCGATCAAACAGCGTGCTCCAAAATCTTGGGTCGCTGGATCGTCCATGCCGTAATGTTTTTTTGTCTCCGCGGTTTCTTGACTTAGATCCATTGCCTCCACAGCCGACGTCTGCATCCGCGATGCCAGCTGGTACATATCAATGCGCGCCTTGTAATCTCGTTCGCCTGGCTTATTGGTGAGGTGTTGCTGATTAAGTCGTTTAAGATAGCCTAGCAGTTGCTGCTGTGGTTTTCCCACAAGACGTTTAGGTGGCGTGAGATTCAATATCCGAGGTTCTGTTGGTCGTATCACCGTGCCTTGAAAGACGGACGGTAGATAGCCATTATTCCAATTCGCAACTCCGTCAACTGGCAGTTGGCCAGGATCTATCAGTGCCAAATAGGATGGCAGGCTGTCGGTAGCGGAGCCTAGGCCATAGGAAAACCAACTTCCTAATGTCGGCTGCATCGCTATCGTCGTTCCCGTGTTCATAGCGCGAATACTCTGGCCATGATTGTTGACGCCCGTACGCATCGAGCGGATCAGCGTAATGTCATCCGCAATCGCCCCCATATTTGGGATCAATTCGGAAAGCTCCATTCCCGATTCACCATACCGCCGCCACTTCCAGGGGCTTGCCAATATTTTCGAACTGGCCTGAGCCGCATTGTCGTATTTCAGTTCTCCCGGAAACGTCTCGCCGTCGAGTCGCTCTAGTTCCGGTTTGCGATCAAATAAATCGACCTGGCTTGGCCCGCCCTGCATCCATAACGAAATCATCGCCTTCGCTTGGCCAAAACGATGCGGTGCTTTGGGCACAGTATCAAATGTCGGTTGTACTAAATCAGGTTTTTTCGGGTTGGCTTGCACCG
>Ga0302134_10000486_pt1 | contig 17206 bp, 12 predicted proteins | sample CB9_SCM_MG_FD_203123 | JGI IMG/M metagenome (GOLD analysis project Ga0302134, IMG submission 203123) | Marine microbial communities from Western Arctic Ocean, Canada - CB9_SCM | ecosystem: Environmental > Aquatic > Marine > Oceanic | place: Canada: Western Arctic Ocean | collected 2017-09-19
AGTCAATTACCGTTGTAGTGACTCCCTTGAGAATGTTGTTCAACGCCGGGGAAGGACTCGACGAATTATCATCGACGATTCCTGTTAGTGCTTGGGGGCCGTTTCGTGCCAATGAAATGGTCGTGTCAAGAAAAATATAACGTTCGGTCACGTCAATTTTGCCGGCTAGACTGGAAATGGGGGGTAGAGCACGGAGGTGTTTGTCTAACAGTTGGAGTTGGGCATCTGTTACATCATCATTTTTGATGATTAATTCGTCGAGTTTAAAGCCAATGCGATCAATCGCGATACCGACTAATCCTTCGACCAGTGTTGCTCCCTGGCTTGAAAGTTGTCCTAGACGATGAATCGCATTGGAAGTGGCAATCGCTGCGGCCAGGTCATCTGTGGCGATTTGATTGTTTGCGAACAGACGCAATCCACGGGCAAGTTCTCTTGACTGTTGGGCCGTAGGGAGTAGTACTCCCATCAATTCTGGAAGGGGCTGCTGTTGATGTGCGGTGCCAACCACATAAGGACTGTAAAAGCGTGAACGACGATTGGCAGCTGAAACAAAGTTGACAAGAAGGCGTTGATTGAATTTGAGCCACATCGCCATCTGAGGAAATTCTGGGGAGGTCCACGGTTGTAGGATGCAAATATCGTATTCGTTGTCCAAGGACTTCCGAAGAATGTCGATCTCGTTGGGTGTAAGGTTGGACGTCTTTTCCTGGGAAAGAAGCGTTTTCTGATACCACTGGTTATAGCTCTGGTAATATTTGGCGTTTCGTGGCGGGGGGGGGATGTGAAGATGTTCGAAATACGGAGCGATCAGTTCGGTTGCCATGTCCGCGGTTCCAATGGTATTCCAAATTGACACGGCAAGATTATTGTTCGAGTTTACGCCTTTACTGTGGACAGCGTTTAACGCCCCAAGATAGTCCGGATACCCATTTGCTTTGAGGGGCGTGGTGATACCGGTTGTCTCTTTTGAAATCGTTACCAGTAGAGGTTCCTCAGCGGAGATGGCGATGCTGAACACCGCCAGTGCGAAAAATGAGAAAAATAGGAATTGTCGGGTCGATAGGACATGGCGTTTTTGCATGTTTACACCGGGACGGTAGGTCAATTGTGCGAAAAATATATAGTCGAGTATACAGTATTGTTCGCAAACACAGTGCGATTGCGTTTTACACCATCTGTGATTGGGCTTAGTAAGCTAATTATTTGCAGAACAAATCCAGATTTGGTATAACCGCCTTTTAGCCTTGGCGTTAAAGGGTGACGTTTCGTCATCCGTGTTTGTTGTGGTCCGAAGGAGTTGGGGTACAGGGCGGTGACGGTAGTTTTCCGTTGTCGCTTCGCTCCTGCCGGAAGACCACCGTCACCGCCCTGTATTGGCATGGCCATAGCAAGGCAAAAATGGTTTGAGCCCGTTATTCGTCGGAGATAATTCAGGGCGGGTAGCGGGTTCGCTTTTAATTTGATGTTGACGCGACAGCGTTGATCTTTTGGACTCTGGTGGGTAAATGCTCGTTTCTATAGAAGAAGTGTTATTTTTCCCGCTGCTAGTCTCCTTCATTGTGGTGTGGGTATTAATCCTTAGATTTGTTAAAGGGCAAAGAGGTCGCCGCGAACTATCGATTGAGGATCTCGCCAAGAGACTAAAGATGTCCAGGACTAGCTTGGTGCGTCATGACGCGCAATACCGAACAAGGACTATCCCAAAGCGTAGTGGCGGTAAGCGGATATTACACGTACCTGACGATGCAACAAAGCAACTACAACGGAAACTGTTGCAGCAACTAATTGAGCGTTTTCCCATTCATGATTGTGTGCATGGCTTTCGTAAGGGACATTCGATCGTTGACAATGCCGCTAAACATATTGGAAAAGAGGTTATTGTCAAACTTGATATTGTCGATTTTTTTCCTTTGACAAATAGTGAACGCGTGAAGAGTGCGTTTCGAGGCGCGGGATTTAACAAGTCAGCCGCGTCACTCCTCAACGGTTTGACGTGTTATGAAGGTGGTCTTCCGCAGGGCGCTCCCACTAGTCCGGCGTTAAGTAACTATGTCAATAAAAACATGGACGAAAAACTCGCCGAGGCCGCAATTACGAGAGGTGCCGTCTATACGCGGTACGCGGACGATATTACCTTTTCGTTTGGGAAGTATTCACGATATGACATTCACAACTTGTTGATTGCCACCGGCAAAATATTGCGAAACTATGGATATCGGCTAAATAATAAAAAGAAGCGTATTATTCGACAACACCGTCAACAACTTGTTACCGGTTTAGTGGTAAACGAACGAGTGAATTTGCCACGTAAAACAAGGCGTTGGTTAAGAGCCGTCAAACATCGCTTGGAAACGGGGCGTGAGGCTACTCTTACCAATGCTGAGTTCAGGGGCTGGTTGTCATTTTTGAAAATGGTGGATGCCGACTCGCCGTTGTTGACATTTCTAGGTGAGAAACGAAGGGCGACAACAAATAGTGAGCGGATAGTAGGAAATGACGCCGTCAACGAAGAGATGGTCCGTGCGTCAGTCGAGGTGCAATCGGTTGCGAAACCTCGCCGACAGCCTATCGATGGGACTGGCAAGCATGCGTTAACGGAGTCCGCCACGGCGAAAAATCCGACTGGAATAGGCGCTTTTAGCGAAACAAATGAAAAAACATTAAGTGAGGCTCATCTGCTAGTGGAAATGGTCGAAGCAATAGAGCGGACGGAGAAGTACTCAATCATCAGAAAAGAAGCTGAGGCAAAGGTGGTTGGTAGTCAATATCTTGTCGCAATATCGGCGAAGTCGATTGACCGAACGTTTTCGTTTAGACTGCCAAAAAAATATCAAAACGGTCAAACTGTTAAGGCGACACTTTACCCGGGAAGTCAGTTGCTGGAACTTTACCTCACTAAAGAAGTAGGGATGGAAATAGAAAGACTCCGCTTGCCGGCGGAATTGAAAGTGTTGCTTCGAGTGGTCCAGTGGAATTCGATTTTTAAACGGATTGAAGCAGTCGTATTAGAGGCTGATTTTTAACGCGTTTACGTGTAGAATAGTCTTTCTATGGTACTAGGAAAAAATAACACGGACTTTATAGGGACTCGGCAACATGTTTAAAATGACTGTCTTCATCGCTTTGACTTTCGTATGGAACATTACTGTGCACTCACAGGAACTTCTGATTGAAGGTGATCAACGAATTTTGATAAATGACGAAGCTCTGGAGACACTTTGGGAGGAAGGTGGTTTTACGGAAGGCGCGGCAGCCGGTCCCGACGGAAATATGTATTTCTCTGATTTTGCTCAGCCCTTTGAGTCAGGTCCGGCGAGAGTCATGAGGTTCAACCCCAGCACAGATAAAACCAACGTATTTTGCCCCGACAGTGGTATGGGCAATGGACTTATGTTTACTCGTGGCGGAGATTTAATGGGGTGTTGTGCATCGCCGTTAAAGGGGCATCGCGCCTTAGTGAACTTTCTTCCTGACGGTAAAGTTAAAATAGTGGCAAACTCATTCAACGGAAAAAAACTCAATTCTCCGAACGATATCGTCATTTCGAAAGAGGGGGATATCTATTTCACGGATCCAAAATATGTAGGCCCGGAAGAACGCGAATTGGATAAATATTATGTTTTTAAATACAGTACGGCAGGGCAGCTTACCGTTGCTACGGATCAAATAGACAAACCCAACGGTATCATTCTTTCACCAAACCAAAAGACGGTATACGTAGCGGAAACAGATAACGGATCTGATAAGGCCGATATAGAGAAGGACTACGAGATGGGGCGAATGACGTTGAATTCATTCACCATTCGCCGCTCAGGAAAATGGACTAACAAGAAGGTCCTTGTGGATTTCGGGAATCAGTTGGGCATTGATGGAATGACTGTAGACACGGCTGGAAATATTTATGCGGCGGTACGTAGCGCCGAACGATTTGGCATTGTGATTTTCTCATCCAAGGGTGAAGAACTTGGATATATCGAAACGCCAGAATTACCTACCAACGTTAGTTTCGGGCGGGGAGTCGAATCGAGTCGGCTTTACATTACCGCAGGCAAAGGGTTTTATAGAATTCGCACCAAGGCAATAGGCTATCATCCAGCGATATCAAACTGACTAGATATCCCAGTCAACGGGTAAGGTGATGCCGTTCTGGTTTGCAATTTGCGTAATTTGCGAATAGACCTCGTCGCCAAGCGGGATTCCATTCTCGCTACGCTCTTCTTTAGTTTTGCGAGAACGGTCGTGTGGTAACGTAATTGGACTTTCTTCGTTTAATAACGGTGATTCACGGACGAACTTCTCTAGCCGCACCGCTTCACTTACGATGTGTTCGGCTCCTTGAAAATGCTGGGGGTCCCATAACACCATCAACACATTATTTGCTGGTACAGCGCCTGCTGGGGCAGGAGGGCAATAGCCTCCGGTAAGACCACTCACCAGCACATCAAGTAAAAACCCGAGTCCGAATCCTTTGTATCCACCAGTTGAGTTGAGCGACCCCGGTGGATCTCGGTATCGAACGCTAGGATCGGTTGTTGGTTGTCCATGTTGGTCACGCAACCATCCGTCGGGAACTTGTTTGTTTTCCTTATGAGCCACAAGGATTTTTCCATTTGCCACAATACTAGTAGAAATATCAACAAGAATTGGATGAGGAATACTTGGTGTAGCGATCGAAATAGGGTTGGTACTAAGTGTTGGCCGTATGCCGCCAGGCGGTGCAACCGCTTGCAGCGCGCCGTTGTCGTTAACGGTAAGTAGGGCGGCGAAGCCCTGACGAGCCGCAAATTCAACCCACTGTGATAGTTGTCCGATGTGGCCACAGCGTTTCATGGCGCCGCAAGCAACTCCCTGTTTAGCTGCTTTAGTCGCCAGTCGCTCTATGATAGCAGGCATTTGTACTTGGCCGAATCCGTGCTGGGCGTCAGCAACTACAAGCGAGTCCGTTTCATTTGTTATCGTGAGTTCCGCGGCGGGTTGTAATACCCCCTGTTCTATATTTGCCAGGTAAGATGCAATCCGCACGACTCCGTGTGAGTCATGTCCGCATAAATTTGACAACACTAGGCTTTGGGATACTTGTTTGGCCACCTCGGAGGTGCAACCGTGCGAAATAAATATCAACTGTGTCAAAGTTTCTAGTGATGTGTGATTTACGATCGGCATGATTTGATCTGTTGGATATTAGGGGGTGTCTAATATTATTATCGGGTTCCGTTGCTTAAAAGCCAGCATCTTTGTGAAAGTGATATAATTTTTGCCAAACGGAGTCATCTTTATCGATAGGACGCGCGGAGCGGAGAATCAATATTGTGGTTGTGTCGGTGACGAGATCATATCGTCGTTGTATTTCCAGATAGGTTGTTAGGGGTTTTTTGGTGGTAAAGGGATCAAAACCCTTAAAAGTTACCACTTTGAGTTGTTTCCGCTGGTCCACCTTTGGGTGTTCAATTGTGATATCAATTAGTTTCCGTGCATATTGTCCGCCGTACAATCCTGCATCGTAGTCGAGTAACGCTCGCTTAAGTTCCACGTCGTTGGTGATACACTTACCGTGGAGTGTATAGAGAATTGGGTAGGTCCAAAAATACTGACTGGTCGGTTTGAAGAATCCCGGCGGAAAACGTAATTCTATCTTGCCTTTCCAAGGTAGGGTTTTTGCCCACGGAGGAGGATATGTCGTGTTTTCTACTCTCCAACCAGTTGGTACGCTGAGAACTGACTTGTCGTCTTGGGCGTACGAAAAAGTGGGTGTCGTACACAATAGTATCAATCCGATAATCTGGGAGCATCTTGCCTGATAGAGATTACATGGAAATATATTGGACATAAATATTATTTTCAGCAAAGACCTAAAATAACGCCGTCGCATAAATGAGAGGAATCCGTCATAATCAACTGACATCAGTGGTTGAGGTCGAAATGTGGAATGCAGTCGTACCGGTTATTGTGGGAGGTATAGATAGTATTCGATAACTATGTCTGGTTATAGATCAACATTCGGTTGTTTTTAGTTTGTAGATGAAGTCAAAAAAATAATTAGGGAAAGCGTGCAGTATGAGTTACTTCCTAGGGGTGGACATTGGTACTTCGAGTACGAAGACAATTTTGATTACTGAAACGGGAAAAATTTTAGGTGAATCGACTGTCAGTTATCCGCTAAGTCACCCAAAACCGATGTGGTCGGAGCAAAACCCAGATCACTGGTGGCGTGCCACCGTAAAGACAATACGGGCCGTTATTTTGAAGTCCGGTGTCGATGCGATACAAGTCAAGGCGATCGGACTATCTGGTCAAATGCACGGTAGCGTCTTTTTGGACAAGGACGACCAAGTAATCAGACCCGCTTTACTTTGGAACGATCAGAGAACAATGGCCGAATGTGAGGAGATAGAAAGTAAAGCGGGTGGACGAGCTCAGTTAATACGGATGGTGGCTAACCCCGCACTTACTGGATTTACAGCGCCCAAAATTCTGTGGTTGCGCAACAATGAACCCCGCAATTTTGAACGTTTACGAAAAGTCCTTTTACCCAAGGATGACGTCCGTCGACGACTTACGGGTGGCTATGCTACTGATGTGAGCGATGCTAGCGGAATGTTATTGCTCGATGTTGGGCGTCGTAAATGGTCCACCAAGCTGATGGAGAAACTCGATTTGGATACGGATCTTTTTGGGGAAGTATTTGAATCCGAAGATGTTACCGGGACGTTGACCAAAAAATCCGCCCGACTTTTGGGTCTCTCTGCTGACTGCCTTGTTGTAGGTGGCGCTGGAGATTGTGCTGCAAATGCTTTGGGAACGGGGGTTGTTCGAAGCGGGATTGTATCCACGTCGATTGGAACTTCAGGGGTCACGTTTATCCACAGTGATGAGATGCAATTTGACAAACAGGGCAGGCTGCACACGTTTTGTCACGCCGTTCGGGGAAAGTGGCACATGATGGGGGTTAATTTATGTGCAGGCGGATCACTACAATGGTTCGCTGACAATTTAGCCACCATTGGAAAATTAGATGTGTTTCAGACAATGAACCGTGCTGCCGCTAAGGTCGCCGTGGGATCGGAAGGGCTGTTTTTCCTGCCGTATCTTGCAGGTGAGAGGACGCCACATTGTGACCCTCTTGCGCGTGGGTGTTTCATTGGTTTAACAATGACTCATACCCAAGCTCATATGGTGCGATCGGTCATGGAAGGAGTCACCTATTCTTTACGAGACAGTTTAGAGATTTTTCAGGATATGGACGTACCAGTTAGGCAGATTAGAACTTCGGGCGGAGGCGCTAAAAGTAAATTGTGGCGGGAAATGCAAGCCAACGTGTTGGGCAAAAAAGTGGTAACGATCAATACGGATCAGGGTCCCGCACTAGGTGTGGCGTTGTTAGCAGCGGTGGGCGCTGGAGTCTATTCAAATATTCAGCAGGCTTGTAATGCTGTGATTAAAGAAACAAGTGTCACCCCTGTTCAGAATAAAATAAAACGGGAATATGACAAACGGTTTCCGATCTATCAAAGATTATACCAATCGCTAAAACGAGATTTTGAGGATATTTCAAATTTGGTATCGCCAAATGGAGCCACTAAGTAGAAATGGTAGTTTGCAACTTGCCAGAGGCGGAAAATCGGGAATCCCCCATTTGGTTCTTTGTGGAGGTGTTGTTGCTCGCCGGATTCTTTTTCTTGGTCGCAGGCGGGCAACCACCGGACGTTAATGAAGCCCATTACCTGACGAAGGCAAAACATTACTGGGACGCGTCCTTCGCCCCACAGGATGTTTTCCTCAACTCAACCGACGCGCATGTCGTTTTCTATTGGTCCGTCGGATGGATAACGAAGTTTTGTTCCCTAACAACTACCGCTTGGATAGGCAGGTGGATTTGTTGGCTGTTTCTCGCCAGTGGATTTATGTCGATATCACGGTCTCTTGGACATCGACGGGGGCTGGGTATCATCAGTGGAGTACTGTTTTTTGTATTACAAACCAATTTCCACTTAGCAGGGGAATGGGTGGTGGGTGGTTTGGAGGCGAAAGTATTTGCCTTCGGTTTTTGCTTTCTTTCATTTTCATACGCAATTCGTAAAAAATGGAACGTCGTCTGGATGCTGCTCGGATTCGCTATCGCGTTTCACGTGTTGGTCGGAGGTTGGATAACATTATTAATAGCATTGGTCCGAATAAGAGAACTGATACGAACCCGCAGCTTAAATGAATATGAGTTATTGGCGGGTGGATTTGGACTTTGTGTTGGGTTGATTGGTCTGGTGCCGGCATGGGGGTTGGGCGGGACGGCCGATGGATTGGTGACACGTCGCGCCAACTATATATCCGTTCATGTTCGGTTATCTCATCACCTTTTGTTTTCCAGCTTTCAGATTGAGCGGTTGATCAGATTTGGCGTGTTGTGTGGGATTTGGTTTTTATTGTGGTGGCGTGCCGGGCGGGACCTGGTGTCGAATATGTCAATTCTGTTTCAAATCGCGGTATTCAGTGTTGGTTTGTGTGGGGTGGGTATCTTACTGGATGTTGGTTTCAGCGAAATGTCTGATTTACAAAATTCTCTTTTGCGATATTATTGGTTTCGTACTAGTGACGTTTTGGTTCCATTGGCAGTGGCGTTTACGGCGGTGTCTGTAGGGACCGCAATGGCCAAACGCAATGGCGCGACGGCTAAAATTATTATGATGTCAATGGTGATCATTGTTGTTTGTCCGGTTTGGAATTTCCAAAAGACTCTTTTTCGGGACCCACGTCCGCGCGGTGATGTGATGGCTCTGCCACATTCGACGCATACCGAACCCAATCATAGACGTGAGACAACGTTGCGTATTGAACGTCATTTCTTGGCTTGCTGTCAATGGATCCGTCGTCATGCACCTCGTAATGCGATTGTGATTACACCAGTGCGACAACAAACATTCAAATGGAATGCAGAACGTGCAGAAGTCGTCACGCGTAAGGACATGCCACAAGATCCTGACGGATTAGTTCAATGGTATAACCGGCGTGAATCGCTTTATCCTGTACGCGATGGACGACGAGGCCTGAGACAGCTTAGTAATGATGAAATTGCATCGTTGGCTGATACGTTTGACGCTAACTTTCTGTTGATTCCACAATTTAGTGCCGAGGGGCAAACGCGTTTCGATGGTGACTTGCGGTTCGTTAGGCACTTCCCAGCAGACAACGACCATTCCTATTACGCAGTCTACGAGGTGGTACATGAATGATGCTTTGATAGATTACTTGGCGACTATCAGTTGGTGTGACAACGATGTCGCGGAATGTCATGCCAAGTTACAGCCTCCTTTCTGCTACGGACGCCAACGCGGTCCTTGTCCTAGCGGCACGCGGCAAGCAGGGGTGTTAATTTTATTGAGTGAAGAAGACGGGAACTTGTCAGTTACACTCACCAAGCGGGCTGCGGACTTACAGCACCACGCGAGCCAGATTAGTTTTCCGGGCGGGGGTGTTGAGCCAGGTGAGTCGTGGCAGATGGCCGCTGTCAGAGAAACACATGAAGAGATAGGAATATCCGCTAATTGTATATCTATTATTACGGCGTTGGAGCCAGTGTTTGTGTATCGCAGTAATAATTTAATGTTCCCGTTTGTCGCCACACTCACGGATGACTCAGAGGTAATAGCTGATGAGGTCGAGGTGGATTCTGCGTTTGACGTCCAACTGTCTCAGTTGCAAGCGGGTTTTGGGTCATATTCAAATCTAGCGTACTCATGGAAGCCATTGGAAGTGCCCGGTTATCAGGTCCCAGAGGGAGTGATTTGGGGGGCGACTGCAATGGTATTGTCGCAGCTACTATCAATTCTTGATGATTTCACAGGTTAAGTTTTTTGGGTTAACCTACTATACTATTTACCTACCACCATTCCAGAGCGAAGTTGCTGAACTATTGAGGGCATTGAAATGACAACCAGAATCGCAGTTATTGGAGCAACCGGATACACAGCGCTTGAATTGTTGAAACTCCTTGCGCGTCATCCAGATGCGGAGGTGGTAATAGCGACTAGTCGCCAGGAAGATAAATCATATTTACAGGATGTTCATCCCTCGTTGAAAAATTCCTTTGATTTAGCGTTAACGCAATTAGACGTTGAAACGATTGGGTCCGAGGTTGATTTCGCTTTTAGCTGTTTACCACACGCCGCCTCGGCCAGTACAGTTCGCGGTTTAATGGACCAGGGCGTCAAAGTGGTTGACTTTAGTGCTGATTATCGCTTGAACGACGTTGCCGTCTATGAAAAATGGTATGGCGTTGAACATCCCGACAGTGAACGATTAGGGAGCGTTCCCTACGGCTTGCCCGAGTTATACAGAGACGAAATTCGGGAGGCAAAGCTTGTAGCGAATCCGGGATGCTACCCAAGTTCTGCTATATTGGCCCTGACGCCCTTGTTGCAACGAAACCTCATTTCGGCGAGTGACTTAATCGTCAACTCAATGAGCGGTGTTAGCGGCGCTGGGAGAAACACTAACCCAGCATTTCAGTATTGTGAGTCTAATGAAAGCGTGAAGGCGTATGGCGTAGGGACTCATCGCCATGCTCCCGAAATCTCTCAATACTGTACAGCCGCCGCGGGAGAAAATTGTGAGGTGTTGTTTACACCCCACTTAGTTCCCATGGATCGAGGGATCTTTACTACTTGTTATGCGTTACCTAACGACGGTGTTTCTGCTAATGATGCAATGTCGGTACTGCGAGAAACGTATCGTGACGAACGGTTTGTTCGAGTCGTTAACCATCTGGTCGAAACAAAACACGTAGTCAATACGAACTATTGCGACATCGCCGTATTTGAAAGTGGTCAGAGGCTCGTTGTAGTAAGCGCTATTGATAATTTGATTAAGGGAGCCGCGGGTGCCGCTGTCCAGAATTTCAATTTAATGTGCGGATACGACGAAGCAACGGCACTTTTATAGTATGCAGGGAAATTAATATGTCGAACGTTTTATTACCGCAAGGGTTCCTTTTCTCTGGTCATCACAGTGGAGTAAAAAGTGACGCTGCGGTTCCTGATTATTCGATATTTGCGAGTGAAGTGGACGCAGTTTGTGTCGGGGTATTTACGCAAAACCTGGTGTGCGCGGCTCCCGTCGATTGGTGTCGCAATCATACCCCGTATGGTGCTTGCAGAGCGATCGTCGTCAACTCTGGTAATGCGAACGCTTGCACTGGGCAACGGGGAAGACAGGATGTTGAAGCAATGGCCTCTGCTGTAGCTGGTGAACTAAAAATTTCTAATGAGCAAGTGTTGGTCATGTCCACGGGGATTATTGGTGTTCATCTGGATATGGATAAAATTGGCCCTGCCGCACATACTGGCTGCCGCCAATTGGATTCAACCGCAGCGGCATTTCATGCCGCCGCGCAAGGTATTCTTACTACCGATAAATCGGAAAAGATAGTTCATCGAAGTATTGAGACGCGTCAGGGCCCGGTGCGGTTAACGGCGGTTGCTAAAGGGGCGGGGATGATTGGTCCTAATATGGCGACGATGCTCGGTTGCGTGCTCACAGATGCAGGATTGGCGATAGAAGATGCACAACGGATGCTGTCGGCGTCCGCGAATAGAAGTTTTAATTGCATTAGTGTCGAAGGGCATACCAGTACGAACGACACCCTCCTGTTAGTTGCCAATGGGAGAGCGAGTAATACCGCGTTGGCTGGCGACGATTTGCAGAAATTTGGGGACGAATTAACATCAGCGTTAATTGAGCTGGCGAAAATGATCCCAGCCGACGGCGAGGGCGCGACCCATTTGATGGAGATAACGGTTTCAGGTGCGGCTAGTGATGCGGACGCCGGGAAGGTTGCCAACTCAGTGGCCGCTAGTAATTTAGTCAAGACGTGTGTAGCAGGGGGAGATCCAAACTGGGGTCGAATTGTGTCGGCGGCGGGATATGCAGGAGTTGCTTTTACTGTAAAAGATTTGCGACTGGAATTAAACGGGTTCCGCGTCTACCAAAATGAAATGCCTATTGAATTTGACGATGCGGAAGTCTCTAGCTCAATGAAAAATTCGTTTGTGACAAATATTGATTTGGTGTTGGGACAGGGTCCAGGACGGGCTACCATATGGTCGAGTGACTTGACCTGTGAATATGTGAAGTTTAACTCATCCTATCACACATAAGTAATTGTGCAGGAAGGCGAATATTTCTTTCGAGATGTTTGAGGAAAGTGACCAACCGCCGTTGTCAAATATCACCTAGGTCGATAGATTAGCAGACATCGGTTGTGCAGATGTTTGTTAGCAGTCGACACCTGCTTATAACCGCCCCCGCTAATATAAATAAGACCTACTGACGATGGGGATGAACGCGAGTATTTACAAACAAATTTAATTTTAAATATATGTGCCTTTAAAGGATCATGCGGATGACATGTGTAATTGACGCACCAGTAGTGATTATTGGTGATGGAGTAGAAGTTAACTCGATGACTTGCGGTAACAGTTCGGATATTCACGACCCAGCCGTTCCCGTGATCGTCGGATCTACAGATAAAGAAGACGACGAAGAGCAGTTGGACATTGAGGAGTTTGACGATGATGATTTCGATGATGAATTCGATGATGACTTTGAGGATGAAGATGAGGGCGAATACGATGTTGTCGAGGAGTTTGAAGACGACTTCACGTTTGTCGACCCGGCTACTAAAAAGCCAGTGACGCACAACAAAGATGACGATGCCATAGACGACTCAGATGGCAAATCTGCCGACGATAAATAGTTGGCCTGTGGCGAGCGTTGCAGATAGATGATTAGTAAAATCTCCTTAAGATAGACGCAGATATGTTCAAAACCGTTGCGACCAGTCCGGATTTTCCTAGTTTTGAAATGAAGCTGCTTGATAAATGGAAGAGTGGAGATATATACAATAAGACACTTGCAAATCGAGCAAATAGTCCGCGCTTCGTTTTTTACGAAGGTCCCCCTACTGCCAATGGCATGCCGCATCCGGGCCATTGCTTGACGCGAGCGATGAAGGATCTTTACCCTCGATACAAAACGATGAAGGGTTTTCTGTGTGAACGTAAGGCTGGTTGGGATACGCACGGCCTCCCAGTGGAAGTTGAAGTATGCAAAGAACTTGGGATTCATTCCAAAGAGGAGATCGAAGCGTACGGGATCGAAAAGTTCATCCATAAGTGCCACGATAGTGTTTGGCGTTACATGCGCGAGTGGGAAGAACTCACAGAGCGACTTGGGTTCTGGGTTGATCTGGATCAGGCCTATGTAACTTACCACCAGTCCTATGTCGAAAGTGTGTGGTGGTCGTTAAAGGTATTGTTTGACAAGGGAATGTTGTATCGAGGCCATAAAATCGTTTGGTGGTGGGCACAGGGTGGAACCGCACTGAGCGCCGGAGAGGTCGGACAGGGATACCGTGAAACTGCGGATCCGAGTGTCTATGTGGAATTTCCATTGGTTCAAGAACCGGATGTGTCGCTTCTTATCTGGACTACAACCCCGTGGACGTTGCCAAGCAATCAGTTTGTCGCAGTGCACCCAGAGTTGACGTACGCATACGCGCATGATGACAGTTCAGGTAAAACATTCATAATCGCGGCTGATCTTGTATGCTCGCTCAGTGAAAAATTTAAACTAAAATTGGAAGTTCAAAAAACCTGTCTGGGTTCGGAGTTGGTTGGTGAGCGTTACCAGCCTCCGTTCGACTTCTATTATTCGTACCAGGCCGAAGAGAAAGGGACATTGCTCGACGGATCACAGCAACATCTTGCCTATAGGGTGGTTGAGGCTGATTTCGTGACGATATCCAGTGGTACGGGGGTTGTGCACCAAGCCCCTGCCTTTGGCGAAATCGATTACGAAGTATTGGTAGAACAGCAAAATCGGTTTACCGAAGATCAAGGTCCGTCGCTAATTTGTGCGGTGGCCCCCGATGGTAAGTTCACCGATGAGGCGTCTACGTATTCCGGTCGCTGGGTTAAAGAAGCCGATAAGGATATTTGTCGGGAGTTGCGAGAAAAAGGCGTTTTGGTATTACTGGATCAAGTGCTTCACGATTACCCATTTTGCTGGCGTGCTGATGAGGATCCGCTGATTCAATATCCTCGGGAGAGTTGGTTTATTCGGACGACGGATTTCAAAGACGAGTTACTGGCGAACAATCAGAAGATCAATTGGCAGCCGGAGCATATAAAAGAAGGGCGTTTCGGTAATTTTCTTGAGTCCAATGTTGATTGGTCGTTGTCGCGTGAACGCTACTGGGGCACGCCGCTACCGATCTGGGAATGTGAAGAAACTGGGAAACGAGAAGCGGTAGCGGGTTACAACGAGGTAATTGGAAAACCTGGCGCAGTCGGTATGGAAGTATGGGATGCAGCCAAAGCCGAAAATCCCGATTTATCGGAACACCTAAAAGTTCATAAACCCTACATTGACGCGATAACTTATGATTCACCGTTTTGCGATGGAGCGCGAATGCATCGGGTGCCTGAGGTTATTGATTGCTGGTATGACTCTGGCGCAATGCCCTTCGCGCAATGGGGGTTTCCTCATCAGGGAGCTGAACAGTTTAACTCGCAATTTCCAGCGGATTTTATCAGTGAGGCAATCGATCAGACGCGAGGTTGGTTCTATAGCCAATTAGCAATCAGTACAATGCTGTTCGGCAAAACAGCCGTCGGAACGGATATTCCTAGGGAGTACCCACATCCATATCGTAATTGCGTGGTGCTGGGATTGATGCTCGGTGAAGACGGACGGAAGATGTCAAAAAGTAAGCGTAACTATCGTGAGCCAAACGAAATCTTTGAAAAGTTTGGAGCGGACGCGCTGCGATGGTACTTTTTCGCAAATCAAGCTCCCTGGACCCCTATTCGCTATAAAGAGCAGGCCATTAAAGAAAGCATGCCTGAGTTTATCCTACGGCTTTGGAACGTTTATAGTTTTTTTACAATCTATTCAAACATTGACGGGTTCGATCCAAGCGTATCTCTCACGAATGGTATTGTTGATCAGTTGGTGCCAAATGAATTTATCGGCGCGCACGGCTATCGGGAAATCTCGCTGAGGGACGAGTTAGACCGTTGGGTAATTAGTGAATTACAGATGACGATCGCTGAAGTTACTGAGAGGATGGATCGCTACGATAATTACGGCGCGGCTTTAGCGATCAATCGGTTTGTGGATGGACTCAGTAATTGGTTTGTCCGTCGGAGTCGCGATCGATTCTGGGCATCTGATAAACAAGACGAAGGGAAACTCGATGGCTACTGGACGTTGTATGAATGCCTTGTAACGTTGACAAAACTAATAGCACCATTTGTACCGTTTCTAAGTGACACGCTTTGGAACGGGCTCTCCGGCATCTATGCGGGAGCAACACGCGAGAGCGTGCACTTGTGTGATTACCCCGATTTGGACTCGACGTTGGTTGATGAGTCTCTTTCCGCGAGAATGGCGACGCTACGAGAAATAGCGAGTTTGGGGCGGAGCGCGCGGATGAATGCAAAACTGAAGGTGCGACAGCCTTTGTTAGGGGTAGAAGTAGTTCTTGTCGACACAGAACACCAGGAATGGCTTGAGTCGCACGACCTGTTATTGCGAGATGAGTTGAATGTGAAGTCTATCAACTATTCGGCTAGTGGCGATGAATATATCACCTATATTGTTTCCCCAAATTTTCAACTGCTGGGGCCCAAGTTAGGTCCATTGCTTCCACAAGTAAAGAAAGCCTTGGCAGAGGCGGACGGCGGCTTGCTGTTGACGCAGCTTGAGAGTGACGGACATGTAACCCTGACACTTGAAAACGAAACAGTTGTTTTAGAGGCAGACGAAATACAGGTTGGTTTGGCGGCGAAGGACGGTTGGGCTGCTGCACAAGGCGACAATTGTGTTGTTGTATTAAACACGGAATTGAACTCCGACCTTATTTGCGAAGGATTTGCCCGTGACGTTGTACGGTTAGTGCAAGATCGGCGTAAAGCAATTCAGTGTGAGTTTACGGATAAGATTTCCGTTTCCATAGTTACGCAATCGGTTGCTTTATCCACGGCTGTTGAGCAACACGGCGAATTCATTGCGGCCGAAACGTTGGCTGAGAGCATCGGGACCACCGCTTTAAATTGCGAGGGCGTTCCGCATATAATTGGTGACGAATCATTTGAATTGTTTGTAGAGCAAATTCAATAAAGATAGCTTGTCGATGGGCAACGAGATGATGAAAATTGCAGTATGGATTTCCGGTGGCGGTACCACTCTAGGTAACATCCTCGATTGTGTATCAGCAGGGTTGCTTGATGTTGATGTGCGTCTCGTCGTTTCGAGTCGCTCGGATGTTGGGGGCATAGAAGTTGCGAGAGCATCTGCCATCGAAACGCAGGTTGTCCTGAAATCTCTATTTATTTCACCCGCAGGATATAGTGAAGAGATGTTTCGACGCTGCCGAGAATTGGCCGTCGACTATGTCGTGATGGCGGGCTTTTTGAAGCACGTGTTGATTCCGCAGGATTTTACTAATCGAGTCGTCAATATTCACCCCAGTCTGATTCCGGCATTTTGTGGAAAAGGGATGTACGGAAGTCGAGTTCATCAAGCCGTCATTGAATCGGGTGTTACGGAAAGTGGCTGCACGATCCATTTTGTTGATAATGAATTCGATCACGGTCCCATTATTTACCAGCAGGCTGTCGATGTAGACGCGGGCGATATTGAGGAAGATGTACGAGCACGGGTGTTTGCCGCCGAATGTGAAGCGTATCCGAAGGTTTTGCGTTGGTTGGCCGCCGGCCGAATTTCTGTTGCCGGCTCAGTGGTGACCGTGCAACGCTGATTAACAACGTACGGTTTGATATTTCTCTTAGGCTCTTTCTGAGCCATGAAAGATTTGACGCGTCCTACTTGACGCTAATCATGCAATCACCTGCTTTTTGTTTGCCGTAGCGCTTATCGGCACTATTTTAAATGGACGATTGGGGGCATGATTTCACGTAATATGACTAAATAACGTGAAAATAGAATAAATGACAACAAAAAGTCAAAAGTATGATAGTAAATGAGCAATCGGTGGTATATACTAGCCAGTAATGACCACGATTGTGCACTTAGTACGTCGTTCGGAAGAAGGAACCAGGGGTAAACAATGGCGAGCAGAGTACGACAAGACCGGTTATTGGAGTTAGTTCGGATTAATGGATTTGCATCGTTACATAATCTGGCGAAT
>Ga0302134_10000487_pt1 | contig 17178 bp, 16 predicted proteins | sample CB9_SCM_MG_FD_203123 | JGI IMG/M metagenome (GOLD analysis project Ga0302134, IMG submission 203123) | Marine microbial communities from Western Arctic Ocean, Canada - CB9_SCM | ecosystem: Environmental > Aquatic > Marine > Oceanic | place: Canada: Western Arctic Ocean | collected 2017-09-19
GATAAGATACCCCGTAGTGTAATGGTAACACCTGGGTTTTTGGTATCCATATTCTAGGTTCAAATCCTAGCGGGGTAGTTACTAGCCGCCATAGTATGTTTGTACTATGGCGGCTTTTTCTTTGTAGATCCACAATCTGTGCGCGGAAGGGATGTTATGTCGGAATTTGTTCACCAGCGTCACAAACAGTTAACGTCATTGCGAGAGCCACGGGAGTTGATCATTGCTTGTCCGGAAATGCAGAGCCACATCAATGTATCGCGAATGGTACGGGTTGCTGCTTGTTGTGGAGTGACTCGATTTGTTGCTTGCGGTAACGTCAAGATCGACCCTAAGATATCACGTGGCGGGGAACAACAGATGTCCTTTGAAGTGCGGCGCAGTCTACGTCCGGTTTTGCAAAAATTGCAGCGTGCTGGCTACCCGCTGATAGGTCTCGAACAAACAACCAATTCACAAAACATCCATCAGTTTAAATTTCCCGCTAAGTGCGTTTTGATTATTGGCCATGAACGCAAAGGCATTATCGATGATGTACTCGAGATATTAGATCAGACCATCGAGATCCCCGTGTGGGGAGAACCGTTTTCATATAACGCTGCAACCGCCGCTAGCATGGCACTCTATGAATACTGCCGCCAATTTCCGAACTAGCCGGTAAGGGGGATCGGGGAATGGTGGTGTTACACATTTGGTTGTTTTGAACCATGAATTGACATCTGCCTGCGGCGGATAAACTTGGGCCACTAATTACTGCGCAGGTGAGTATTGATGCTAGATTTTGTCACAGGGAACTGTGTTTTGCTTGGTCGTCGAAGCGGCGGTTTCTCGCGGTAGAATTCCTTTGTCGCGTGGATGATACTCGACTTGGAATTTCGGGAATTGTAGGTAGCCAGCATTGCCGACGTTGGTTTGGAAGATATGAGCGATCACTTTTTCAATTTGCTCGGGCAGAATACGGTAGTAGTGATTTTTCCCGTCGATACGGGCCGTCACAAAATTGACTTCGCGCATTAATGACAAATGATGACTGACGGTTGGTTGGTTTTTCCCTAGTATTTTACATAGGTCACGCACATTCATTTCTTTGCATTCGGCTAACACTAGAAACAGACGCAAGCGAGTGATATCCGATAACACCTTAAATATAGGTATCAGGTGTTGCGCTAAATCGTCGCGCAAATTAGAGGCGGTTGGTACGGTCGGTACAGTCGGTTCAGGCTGCTCTGGCGGATTTGAAGCACCGGCGTCCTGTATAAACGCTTGATTGTTATCTGCTGCTCGGCTGTTTTTGAGGTCATTAACGTTGTTGATGTTTGTTAACGTGCTCATGTCTGGTATTCCGGTGGGAAAATATTCATAGGTTGGTCGCTTGAGGCCTCGTTCTGAGGGCTCGGCTGTACTGTCTTGCAGGCGGAGTTGCAACACTCCCTGTATTGTTACTCCCGAAGCAACCATCAAAGCCGACAGGATTTTGGCAGATTTTTTGAAAGAAAGTCATAATAGCGCGAATTCAACCGTAAACAGTCATAATCAGTCATAATCAGTCATAATCAAGCGAAAATAAACTTTACTTTGAACATGCGTAAGAAGGATGTTTGCATCGATTGCATTGTTGCTGAGGTGCGGTAACATTGTTGTTAGGTAATACGCCCTATTGATAAGCGTTCGATCAAGCACTGTAGAAGGTTGTTATCAAAGTTGGTACGCAAGTTTTCCCCACTATTAATTCTGCTCATATTGTTAGGGGCTGTCGTTTGGGCAGTCAGCATGGGAACTTTGCCGCGCGCTGATTTCGTGTTTAACAACGGCGCAGAAATCAAGACGATGGATCCATCGCAAGCTACAGGAAGTCCTGAAGGCCGCGTTATTAATGCATTGTTCGAGGGTTTATTACGGTCGATACCAGCGGGTGAGCCTGATGCGTTGGGCCGAATTCCGATGAAGCCGGTTGCGCGAGGCATGGCGGACCGTTTTACCGTAAGTGCTGACGGTACCGTGTATAGTTTCCATATTCGTGAAGACGCGCGGTGGACCAACGGAGACCCGGTCACAGCTACAGATTTCGCTTGGTCTTGGATGCGGTTTCTCCATCCAGAGACTGCCTCGGAGTACAACTATCAGTTGTTCTATGTCCGTGGCGCTGAGAAATTTAATGCGGTACAGTTAGCCGTGGGCGATAAGGTTGAAGTCGAGTTGGCTGATCGCAAGACGCTGGAGTTATTTCCCCGAGGTACGATTCGCCGAGGTATTTTGCGAGAGTTGATATTACCACTGCCCGCTGAAAATACCGCAGATACTGACAACGAGGAAACTGACGCGGCCGTCGTCGCAGCAATTTCTGGCAAAGCAATTTTTGTTGTTGAGTTTCAAAACGAGTCGGGTAACACGCCAGTAACGGAAACCATCGCCTACGCCGTCTCTGCGGACGGTTCACTGGCAGGGATAGACGAGCTTAAGCAAACCTACACGGGTGATTTTCAATTATCCGACATTCAACCTTGCAAACACGTTCTTTACGATTTCAACGAAGTGGGTATCCGAGTGTTATCGCCCCAGGACTTAGAGGTCACACTGAACAACGCGACGGCATTTTTCCCAGAGTTGGTGTCATTTTACCCGCTGCACCCAGTGCACCGTGGCTGTGTTGAACAGTACGGAGCACGGAGGTTTACGAAAGCTGAGCATATTGTGACCAACGGTCCTTTTCGTCTCAAAGAACGCCGCATTCGTGATCGCATTCGTTTGATGAAAAACGAACAGTACTGGAACGCAGCGAAAGTCGAACTAGAAAGTATTGATGTAATGTCGATTCAATCTGAAACAACAAGTCTCAACATGTATTTGACAGATCAACTCGACTGGGACACAACTCCACCAAATGCGATGCTTCACATCTTGAAAAAACGAGATGATTTCGTCTCGACTCCGTTTCTCGCGTCGTACTTTTATCGAGTCAACACTTCAAAGCCTCCGCTGAATCACCCCTTAGTTCGTCGCGCCCTCAACCTGGCAATTGACAAACGTTCGATCGTTGATAACGTCGTCAAAGGCGGGCAAACCCCAGCGTATAGCTTTGTGCCTCCCGGAATGAATGGGTACCAAGGTTATCAGGGAAGTGGGAGCAATGTGAAACTGGCCCGTCAATTACTTGCAGAGGCAGGCTACCCCAATGGTAAAGGATTGCCGCAGATAGAGATTCTGTACAACACCGCTGACAGTCATCGAGATATTGCCGAAGTTATTCAGCAGGATTGGAAAATCAATCTAGGCATTAACGTCGTTCTGCGAAACTTGGAATGGGGTTCGTATTTGGATGCACTGCAAACTGGCGATTATATGGTAGCGCGGTCGGGCTGGATTGGCGACTATCCAGATCCCAATACATTTCTGGATATGTTTGTTACCGGCGGTCCCAATAACCAAACAAATTGGGGTAATGTGAAATATGACTACAACATTAAAATGGCCAAGAGTGAAGCAGATCCGGCGGCAAGAATGCAGTTGTTTGTTGAAGCGGAGACGATTTTAATGGAAGCACAGGTCATCATGCCGATTTATTTTTACGTTTCCAAGAATATGGTACAGCCGCATATTCAAGGATTTCATGCTAATTTACAGGATATCCATCCATTGCACTTGATCAAGATCCGCCGAGCAGGATCTGCAGTGAATGATTCGATAAGCGAGGACACGAACTAATGCAGTTAGTGGTTTTTTTATTGAAACGTTTGGGCTGGATGTTGATCACGGTTTGGGTCGTGTTTACGTTATCTTTTTTCTTGATGCGCGCCATTCCAGGTGGCCCCTTAAACGGTGAACGCGTTTTGTCCGAATCAGTGCGAGCTCAATTAGAGCAGCGTTACAATTTGGATGACCCATTATTTGTGCAATACGCAACGCATTTGTGGAATACAATTTGCTTTGATTTTGGCCCTAGCTACAAGCTGCAAGACTTCACGGTTAATGAAGTCTTGGCTCAAGGGTTTCCGGTTTCCGCTGCGTTGGGGATTTTCGGCATGACCTTTGCACTTTTGTTGGGGATGACCGCTGGCGTGGTTTCGGCTGTGCATAGAACCAGTATTTACGATTTCTCGTTCATGCTATTAGCGACTCTAGGAATCGCCATCCCCAGTTTTGTACTAGCGTCTATGGCGATAGTCCTGTTTGTGTTTTACTTCCAATTGTTCCCAGCGGCCGGTTGGGGAGAGCTGCGGCAGATTGTGCTACCGGCTATGTGCTTGGGGGCTCCGTTCGCTGGCTATATCGCTCGTCTCACAAGAACTGGGATGCTGGAAATATTGAGCAACGATTATATACGAACAGCTTATGCTAAAGGACTCAGCACTCGGACGGTTATCTTGCGTCATGCATTGCGAGGTTCGATTCTACCAGTGGTATCTTACTTAGGACCGGCTTGTGCTGGCATCTTAACGGGATCTTTAGTACTGGAAAAAATATTTGCGATCCCAGGCATGGGGAGCCATTTCATCGAAGCCGCTCTGCAGCGGGATTTTACTTTAGGGATGGGGGCTTTGTTGACGTACACGATCTTACTCTACGTCATGAACACCCTTGTTGACCTATCCTATTCCATCATTGATCCCCGCGTTGTGTTGGAGTAATTGACTTTATTGATGGATAAGCCAAGACGTAACTTAAAGAAAAAAATAGACAGCAACAAATACGATCACACGACTGCTTGAATAAACACGTTCTATGAATCAAACACCAACCACACCAACTGACGAGCAACCGGGCAAGGCGTCTAAACGGATGGAATTGGAACGTTTGATGGAAGTCATGTCAGCCGCTCAAATACAACAGGGCGTGTCATTGTGGTCGGATGGGTGGAAGCGTCTAAAGCGTAATCGCGTGTCGATGGCCTCGTTGTGGACATTAGTAGTGATTGTCGTATTGGCAATCATCACTCCGGCTCTGCCACTGCAATCGCCAATTTTTCAAGACGTTAAACAACGTGAATTATTACGGCCCACTTTGTTTGCCCCGGCTAATCCTAAAGGGTTCACTTGGACCGAAAAAGCTCTGCGGGATTTTTTAAGTAAGGAAAAAATTGCGGAGTTCCCAGAGAACTGGGTTGTGAAACTTAGGGCGTTCCGCAGCAAGGTTGTGGAGGCGCAATACGCTGGGGATGAATCGCTGTTGATTGCAGCGACACCTAGTGAACGAGCTGCTTTGTGGTATCAGTGGTTTGGTGAGATTGAGATTGCGCCGCCCGAGATCAAGTCATTTAGATTGGGTATTGCGGACTACAACGAGGACCTCACTTTGAAGCGACAAGAACTCATAGAAATGAGCACGTCGGATTCCCAACGGGCAGCATTACAAGCAGAAATTGAAAGCTTAGAGGCGCGCCATCCGATTAATGCTCTTTGGAATGATCCTGGTTTTATCTCCCGATCAATGATTGAATTTCGGATTTTTATTTTTGGTGATTATTGCATTCCCTCTATTTGCGGTACGGACAAACTTGGCCGAGATATTTTGTCACGAGTTTGTTGGGGTTCGCGAGTATCACTTGCCTGTGGCCTGATTGCCACACTGGTTTCACTATTGATTGGCGTTAGTTATGGGGCAATCTCGGGCTATTTTGGTGGCCGAATTGACAACATAATGATGCGAATTATTGACGTTGCCTATTCGATTCCTTTCATCTTCATAGTCATATTTATCATGTCATTTTTGTCGGCGCCCAAAGTTCGCGATACTTTAAATGAATACGGGATTAATCAAATCACTGTATTCTTTTTGATGATCGGTGCGATCTATTGGTTGACGATGGCACGGGTTGTCCGTGGGCAAGTGTTGTCCTTGAAGAACGAACAGTTTGTAGATGCTGCTAAGACAATTGGTACGAGCCAATGGGGAATTATTTTTAAGCATTTGGTTCCCAACGTGATGGGGATTGTGATTGTTTATTTGACGCTGACAATCCCGGCGGTGATTCGTTTTGAGGCATTTTTGTCTTTCTTGGGCATGGGAGTGCAAGCGCCTGATATCTCATGGGGGATGTTAGTAAACGAAGGGATTCAAGTGATCACTCCGATTCGAATTTATTGGTGGATGATTGTATTCTCCGGATTCGCCTTAGCGTTAACTTTGTTCTCTTTGAATTTTCTTGGTGATGGTGTTCGTGATGCATTGGATCCCAAGTTAAAGAACCGTTAGTTGCGACGATCCGTTGAAAGTAAGTTAACTAGTCTGCCAGCAGTGATGAATTTTAAAGTTTAAGAAAGCATTCGCATTTATGGGACAACCCATACTACAAGTGAAAAACCTGCAAGTCGAGTTTGTGACGGACGACGGTATTGTCCGCGCAGTTAACGACATTAGTTTTGAGCTGTACCCAGGGGAAACCTTAGGGATTGTAGGGGAGTCAGGTTCAGGTAAGTCGGTAACCAATTTGACTGTGTTAGGATTGATTCCACAGCCACCGGGTCGGGTAATAAGTGGAGAAGTCTTGTTCGGTGAACAGGATTTATTGAAATTGTCGCACCGTCAATTTCAGACGATTCGCGGGAAACGCATTGCGATGATTTTCCAAGACCCGATGACGGCTCTCAATCCATTTTTGACGATCCAGGAACAATTGATTGAAGTCAGTATGCTACACCTCGGACATACTCGTGCTGCAGCAATCAGTCATGCTGTGGAGTTGTTGGAGTTAGTAGGTATTCCGGCGGCGGCGAGCAGGATCACTGAATACCCGCACCAGTTCAGTGGCGGTATGCGTCAACGGGTGATGATAGCGATGGCGTTGTCGTGTGAGCCAGATATTCTTATTGCCGATGAACCAACCACGGCATTGGACGTTACGATTCAAGCACAGATTCTAGATTTACTAAAAACGATGCAGGACAAACGCGGGATGGCGATTATTTTTATCACGCATGACTTAGGTGTGGTTGCTAGTATTTGCGACCGTGTCTTGGTGATGTATGGTGGTCGCAAAGTAGAACAGACCGACACCAAAACGCTATTTGCATCCGCTCGTCATCCTTACACTTTGGGGCTGTTGCACTCAGCTCCACGATGGGATCAGCCTCAGCAAACACGGTTGCAGGCGATTGAGGGGCAGCCACCGGATATGATGAATCTGCCAGCAGGCTGCGCATTTGCGCCCCGCTGCCAATGGAAAACTGACGAGTGTTCAGCAGCTGTACCTGAGCTTGTCAGTATCGGTACCGAATTCACCGAGGGGTCTCATGTCTGTGCGTGCATCCATGCTGATCAAATCCAGCAAGCAGGGGCAACAAGCTCTGAGGAGTTACCACATGTCTAATTCCGAGAACACAATTCTAAGTGTCAATAATCTCAAAGTACATTTTCCGAGTAAGCGTAAATTGGGTCAACCTCAGCGTTGGATTCGCGCGGTCGATGGTATTAATTTTGATGTTCAGGAAGGTGAAACTCTGGGGCTAGTTGGTGAGTCGGGGTGTGGTAAATCAACGACGGCAAGAGCCATCCTAAACTTGATTCAGCGGGCCAAGGTGGAAGGGGCGATTCACCTTAACGGTACACGCATTGATAACTTGTCGGATCGCGCGATGATACCTCACCGTCTGACGGTGCAAATGGTTTTTCAAGATCCATTTGCATCGCTCAATCCACGAATGATGGTGGGGAATATTATTCGTGAGCCGATGGAGAACTATAAATTATTTGGTGATGAAACAGGGCGTCGTTTAGAAGTTATTCGTTTGATGGAACTTGTGGGGGTAAACCCGCAGTACATGAATCGATACCCTCACGAATTTTCCGGTGGACAACGACAACGCATTGGAATCGCTCGAGCTTTAGCGGTTCAACCGAAGTTAATTGTTTGTGATGAAGCGGTTTCGGCACTGGATGTTTCGATTCAAGCTCAGGTCATTAATCTGTTAATGGATTTACAACAAAAACTGGGGGTTTCCTATGTGTTCATTGCCCATGATCTAGCTGTGGTCCGTCACATTGCACATCGCGTAGGAGTCATGTATCTCGGTAAAATTGTTGAGTTAGCAGACTCGAGAGAACTCTATGATTCCCCACAGCACCCCTATACGACAGCGTTGCTTTCAGCCGCACCTGTCCCCGATCCGACGGTTGATGTTCGCGCAAACCGAATAATGCTGACCGGCGAAGTCCCCTCACCCGACATTGAATACAGGGGCTGCTCCTTCGCAGATCGTTGCCCTCAGGTTCTTGGGCATTGTGCCTCAACGATGCCACAATTATCTATGACAAACCACCAAGTCTCTTGTTTGTTGTACGAAGATGGTAATGTTGATGAAAGTGACCCATCCAAGTCAAACTCAGCAGACGTGGTGGTTTAATGTCGGAGCAACCGCAAATAAAAAAACGCTGGGTAATCGCACTTTGGGGCTTTGTATACGTACTATTGATGGTTGGAATTGTCTTCAAAATGCTGGACTCGCGCAGTCAAATTCTGAACGCCTCAGGCAAGCAACGTGAGTTGCAGCAAGCGGGTTGGGATAATTGGACGAAGCACCGTCGGGGGCAACAGGCTTCGTCTGCTAACCAATCTGCGCCCAATTTGCGAGGGACTTTAAACCCTCAGCAGTTACTCGAAGATCATTTTGGCATATGTTTGGCTGCGATATTGCTGTTCACCACTTTAATTTATGGCGTTACAATGTACTTGTTTTGTGGAGCCGTTTTGGGTTCGACACAGGGGCCCGTGACATTAGCTGATGAACTTCGAGCTGCCCAGGATGCACACTCTGACGGCAATGCTCCGCGGCAAAAGTGGGAGCATTGATTGATGGAATCTAAGAAAGAAACTTCTCAACAGTCGCCGGCACAAAAGCACTCACAATCGAGTTCAGATGCAGAGAGGACTCAGACCTTTATTCAGTCAAGTCTTCCTCGGGGGTCGTCGCTCGGCTCGGCCTCGGCGCTTTCCAACAGACCCGAAGTTCATGTTGTTTGTTGGCCGTTGAAGATTTCCCGGAAAAGAACGTGGGCCATTCTGGTGAGTTATTTTGTGGGGGCGTGTGTCGTGTACTCAATGACAGCTAATCCGCTAGTAGCTAGTGTCGTTTTGCTAGCGTTAGTGAGTGTATCTTGGCGTTTGTGGATTCCGATGCAATATAGTATTGGCCCTACCGGAATTACTCGGAGTGTCCTTGGTCGGCAACGTCAACTTGGCTGGAAGATGATTCGTCGAATTAGTCAGGACCGCCGTGGTGTTCAAGTATTCTTTGACCGAACAGCATCGATACAAAGTATATTACATTCGTTTTATATAACGGCTGATGCTGATGATTTGGAATCAGTAATTGGCGTGTTTCATTATTACCTCAGAGGTCGATCTAAACGGTCGACCCTTTAATGTGCTGAAAAGCGAAGTGGATCACATGCCATTTAGGCATTGGATGCGTAACAGACAAGCAGGGTGAAAATGACGGATCACATATTGGTATTAGGTACGCACAACCAAAAGAAGCGATTGGAGCTGGAGTTATTGTTAGCGCCATTAGGACTCACGCTACGGACTCTAGATGAGTTTCCGGATGCACTAGATGTCGAAGAAACCGGGACGACGTTTTCTGAAAATGCTGCACTCAAGGCGGCCGAACAAGCGCAACATTTAGGCCACTGGGTGCTAGGAGAAGATAGTGGCTTATCCGTCGTACCTTTGGGAAATGCACCAGGGGTCTATTCTGCTCGCTACAGCGAAATAGAGGGTCAAGCGGCTACTGACGAATCTAATAACGAAAAATTACTAGCGGAATTGGGTGACTTACCCTTGGCCCAGCGGATTGCCTTCTATACATGCCACATGGCGATTTCAGACCCAACAGGCAAGATTCGGCTATGTTGTGAAGAAGTTTGCTATGGACGTATTCGCTTTAGTGCCTCTGGCAGCAACGGCTTTGGGTATGATCCGCTGTTTGAGATTGCAGAATACCACCGTACGTTTGGTGAATTGGGCTCGGCAATTAAATCTGTTTTAAGTCACCGTTCACGGGCGATGCGTAAGGTTGTGCCTGATATCAAAGCGTTGCTCGCCACTGGCGAATTGTAAATCGGTCTTTCGTTTTCAGCATCAGTTTGTTAATCTTGACATCGCGCAAAACTGTCATATTTACAACCTCTTACTCGATTGATGTCAACTCATTAGGTGCATGCATGAAAACGAAATTAGTTTTGTTGGTGATCACGATCAGCTTGTTATCAAGTGCGACATTTGAATCGCAACTCCAAGCGGAATCACCATTCGATCACATATTTTTTCCATTCAAAAAGGTCGATGCGAACCCGAATGAAGACTATCGTGTCACGGATAAGCAAGGGCCTTGGATGGTGTTAGCCACATCGTTTCACGGCGAAGGCGCCGAACAACAGGCTCGTCAATTAGTATTAGAGTTACGTCGCGAACATAAGTTAGAAGCATTCACGCATCGTAAAACCTATGACTATACAGATCGTGTTGAAGGTCGCGGGGTGGATAAATACGGTCAGCCCAAGGCGATGGTTTACAACAAGGGTCACCGGTTTAACGAAGTTGCTGTCATGGTGGGTAATTTTGAATCGGTTAAATCCGACGATGCCCAAGCCTTGCTCGAAAAAATAAAATACTTGCAACCCCAAACTCTCGATCGGGCAAAAGATGAAGGGACAAATCAAGTGTATGCGGGATTACGGCGTATTCAGAATAAATTGAATTTGAATCCAGAGCGTCACGCGCGTGGTTCGATGGGCCGCGCATTTATTACTCGCAATCCAGCAGTTCCGGCGGAGTACTTTACTCAGAATGCACTCGATCCGTTTGTGGAGCGATTAAACGACGGAGTGGAATATAGTTTGCTGGATAACCCCGGGAAATATACGGTTCAAGTGGCCACGTTTCGAGGTAAAGTCGTTTATGACATTGAAAAAGGATATGACAAGGATGCCAAGGTATCAAATGCTCTGGTTAAAGCTGCTGAGAATGCTCATCTTTTAGTTATTGCTTTACGCAAACAGAACATTGAAGCTTATGAATTCCACGACCGCAGTGAGAGTATTGTTACAGTTGGTAGTTTTGACCGCGTTGGTGTAAGTCAACTGGATGGCAAGTTCCAATTTGATCCAACGGTTTACAAGATTATGAGCATTTACAAAGCACAACGCGTGCCGATCAACAACAGCAGCCAGTCCAGTTTCCGACCACGGGCATTGAGCGGTATTCCGTTTGACATTCAACCTCGTCCAGCGTTTGTACCAAAGCGTAGTATTGGTTCGAGTTTTCTCAGCCGTTTTTAGAGCATGCTTGCGGTCAGCTGGCGAACTGGGAGAATGACGCGAATGTCTAGGAAGCAATGACTGTTGCGTCGATTGAATCTTCTGCCGACGCATGAGTGGCATAATATTCTATGACGACGATTCTGGGTTTTCGTGGGTTCTTTACGCGGAACCGCGTTATCCCCGACGAGTTCCAAGCTTTCGTGGATATACTGCGTCTCGTACTAGTTGAGTTTACAGTCGAGGGTCAGAGTTTTGAATTTTCCAGACATAATGCTTCACCGTAGTCGATTATTCTATTGGTTCGATGGTGGCTGACATGGAGCCTTTGCATTGTGCGACCAAGGTATCATTCCCAAAGGCATGGATTTGATCTCGTTTCAACTCGGCATGTTCGAGCGTTGTTGTTAGGCAGACAGACCTTCCATCTTCGTCCACTTTAATCGCAATCGTAAAGGCTTTTTCTGGAGGAAATCCAAACAATTCTTGCAGCATATCAATAACATAATCAAACGTGTGGTCTTCATCATTCCATAAGATGACACTGTAGCGTGGTTGTTGCTTGGGCCGAGTGTTGGTTATGGGGGCGGTTGTGGTGGTAGTGTTCGACATGGATCGAAAAAACGGCTGTGAGAAAGTGGTGATTGTGGCAAGCTACAATAGCCGAGACTAAGCGAATTTATTATATTGTACGTTTCAGACAACGGGAATACTTGTAATATCTTTTGCTAAAGCACTTGAATTAATAGGAGCGTTTTTCTATCAGGGGCACAAGTTTACTGTGATCGCATAAGAAAATAAGGGGAAGCGGCTATGCAGGAAATAGAACAATACTTGACTGAGCATCGCGAGCGTAACGAGAACGAATTGTTCGAGTTATTACGGATGGCTAGCGTCAGTACGGATAGTCAATATGCAGATGAAGTTGCCAAAGCTGGAAATTGGGTTGCAGATCAATTTCAATCGTTGGGTTTTACGACTGAAACTATTCAGACGAAAGGGCATCCGATTGTTTATGCAGAGACGCCCGCTGTCGCCGGAGCACCCATTGTTTTGGTTTACGGTCATTACGATGTTCAGCCCCCGGATCCACTTGAAGAATGGATTTCACCACCTTTTGAACCAGTGGTCCGTGACGGCAATGTCGTGGCGCGTGGCGCTACCGACGACAAGGGCCAAATGTTGACTCACATCAAGAGTGCCCAAGCGTGGATGGATACCGCTGGGTCGCTGCCGATTCAGATAAAATATGTGATTGAAGGTGAAGAGGAATGTGGCAGTTCCAACTTGGAGCCGTTTCTGAAAGAGTACCGCGACCGTTTGGCTTGTGATATTGCGGTCATTAGCGATACTAGCCAGTTCGCAAAAAATCAGCCGGCGATTACGTACGGTTTAAAAGGGATCGTCTATTTCGAAGTGTTCTTGGAAGGTCCCAAGCAAGATCTTCATTCTGGAACTTTCGGCGGGTCAGTTTACAATCCACTCAACGCGTTGACCCAGATGCTCGCTGCACTAGTAGACGATCAAGGACGGATTCAAATTCCTGGATTTTATGACGATGTTGTTGAGCTAGAACAACGTGAAAGAGACCAGTTTGCAGCTTTGCCGTTTAACGAGCAGCAGTTCAAAGATAAGGTTGGCGTGGACACGGTGCACGGTGAATCTGGTTACACAACACTTGAACGCCGATGGGCGCGACCAACGTTGGACATCAATGGAATCTGGGGTGGCTATCAAGGCGAAGGAGCCAAGACTGTGTTGCCAGGAAAGAGTGGCGCTAAGTTTAGTTGTCGCTTGGTTCCGAACCAAGATCCCGAAAAAGTGGGTGCCGCAATTGAGAAAATGTTGCAAGATTTAGTGCCAGACGGAATTCGTATGAAAATCAAGCATCATCACGGAGCACCCGGTGTGGTAGTCGATTTAGATAGTCCTTACATGGCCGCTGCCGCTAGTGCAATCGAGCAAGGATTTGGGGTCGCACCGGTATTTATTCGTGAAGGTGGCTCGATTCCAGTCGTCACTGTCTTACGTGACTTACTGGGAGTCGATACGTTATTATTAGGGTGGGGATTGGACGATGATAATACTCACGGGCCTAACGAAAAATTCTCACTAGAAGATTTTTACCGTGGGACTAAAGCAAGTGCGAGCTTGTGGCAAGAAATAAGCAAGATTAAAAGAGCAGTCGAATAGATTCATCCGGAATTTAGCGAGCTTAAATTAGAAGTTTCACTAATGATAAATATAAAATTGCAAGAGTAAGCGAGTAAGGGAAGAGTGATTGATGCTTGATCGAAAATTCATTGTAGAAAATGCTGCGGATGTAGCTAAAAATTGTGAACTGCGAGGAGCCACCGCAGATGTACCGTTGTTAGTGGAGCTCGAGGCACAGCGGCGACAGTTATTGCAAGAAGTTGAGTCGCTAAACCGTCAAGCCAATGAAGTTTCAAAGACCATTGGGCAAGCTAGTTCTGATGAAGAACGTGAGCAACGTAAGGCTGAAGGGCGAGATTTGCGGTCAGCGAAAGATGATTGCCAGTGTGCACATGACGATTTAGAGAGTCAAATTGTAGAACTGCAGTCACAAATACCCAATATGACGCATCCCGCCGCACCGATTGGTGAAGATGATAAGTCAAACCTCGAAATCCGTCGCGGCCAGCACGAACCAGCCAAGTTGGACTTTGATATCTTGGATCATGTTGAGTTGGGCGACAAACATGACATGATCGACTTTGAAGCAGGAGCTCGTATTGCCGGTCATGGATTTTACTTCTTAAAAAATGACGGAGTGTTGTTGGAACTTGCCTTGCAGCAATACGCTGTAAACCATTTAGTAAAGAATGGTTTCACACCGGTAATTACTCCTGACCTAGCCTACACCGAAATTTTGCATGGGACGGGCTATATTCCACGTGGACCAGAGACTCAAATCTATAGCATTGAAAACTCCAACCTTAATTTGGTGGCGACAGCAGAAATACCGCTTGGCGGAATGATGGCAGGGCAAACCGTTGACAGTGAATCGTTGCCGATGAAGGTGTGCGGAATCAGTCATTGTTTCCGTACAGAGGCTGGGGCTGCGGGCCGAGCTACCCGCGGACTGTATCGCGTTCATCAGTTTACGAAGATTGAAATGTTTGCTTTCACGCTGCCAGAGCAAAGCAGTGATATGCTGGAACAGTTTTGTCAGATTGAATGTGAAATCTTTGACAACTTGGGTATTCCATATCGAGTAGTCGATACGGCCACCGGTGACCTAGGTGGTCCCGCTTATCGAAAATATGACCTCGAAGCGTGGATGCCTGGACGGGGCGATGGTGGTGCCTGGGGCGAAGTGACCAGCACGTCGAATTGCACGGACTTCCAAGCTCGTCGACTCAACGCTCGCTACAAAGTCAAAGGTGAAAAAGGGACTAAGTTCTTGCATACTCTTAACGGTACAGCAATCGCGATTAGCCGGGCGATGATCGCCATCATGGAAAACCACCAACAGCCCGATGGCACGATTGTTGTTCCCGCAGTATTACAAGGTTTAATGGGCAAAGAAGTGATCGGCGCTTAAACGGGTGTGACTGTGTTGAAACTCTTGTAACAAACACCGTGAAGGAATGTGGTTATCCGTTGTCACTTTCGATTGCAGCGGTGGCCTGCCGACACAATTCTTGGGCAGCGACAAGTGTGCTGGCTTCTGCGATGGCGCGGATAATGGGCTCCGTGTTGCTTGGTCGAATCAGCAGCCATTGTCCCTCGGGCCAGCGTAGTTTTAGGCCGTCAGTAAAGTCGGGCTCGGCAGTGGGAAATCGATTTGGCAAGGCTGCAAGGATCGCTTGTATGGGATGGTTACCAACGTGGACACTGGTCTTGTGGATGTAACATTTCGGTAGTGAAGCAGTAGCGGCACTCAGAGTTTGCTGCCGACTCGCCAGTAAATCTAATACTCGGACCATGCCAACAAAGCTGTCGCGAATAAATCCCAATTGAGGATCGATTGGACCTCCATTCCCTTCGCCTCCGAAAATCGCATTCGTCGCAATCATTTTGTCCACGACGTTGGCTTCACCTACGGCTGATTCATGGCACTGGCAGCTGTGTGCAGCGGCTATTTGGTGGTTGATGGAACTTGTGGCGCAGTTGATTACAATATCGCCTGAATTACGTGTGAGGCATTGTTCCAGGCAAAGTGCAAGCGTGTATTCTTCGCCAATATAAGTTCCTTGTTCGTCAATCAGTGCCAGTCGATCTGCGTCCGGGTCTTGGCAAAATCCAAGGTCGCAACCTGTGGTTTGTACTTGCGACGCAATGTCGACTAAATTGGCCACGGTTGGTTCAGGTGCATGGGAAAATTGACCGTTGGGCAAGTCGCCGATTGCGATGGTTTGACATCCTAATTCAGCTAACAGCCGTAAGCCTAATGTGGATCCAGCGCCGTGATTACTGTCTAGTAATACTTTGAATTGTTGTTTTCTTATTGCTACTACATCGACGGTTGCTAGTAGTTTCTCAATATGTATTGCATGTGGGTCCAGCAACGTTGTGGAGTCGATTTCAATAGATTTATTATTTTGTGTTGCGTCTGGTGCCAGATCCGCGTGAAAAATTTTGAGGACTTGGTCACCTTGGGATTGATTGAGGATGCGGCCTGTGGGGCTATAGAGCTTCAAGCCGTTATAGGGTGATGGGTTATGACTGGCTGTGATTTGCAGGCCACCGGCGGCTTGCTGTTCGCGGATTTGTATTCCAACGGTAGGAGTTGCCATGATGCCCCCGTCGATGCTACTGCGCCCATAAGAGGCTACGATAGACTTTATCTGCTTCAATATGGTTGCTCCGCTTTCGCGACCATCGCGGCTAGTGACGATGGGGCCAGTGAACCCCGCGTTATCGAGGAAATGTAAGTAGGCGGTGGTATAGTTTTGGATTAGTGCAGGCGTTAGGCTTTCTCCGATGACTCCTCGCAGACCACTAACGCTGATAATTGGTTTTACTGACATATTGTTATCATAATAACTGAACGACAGATACGAAACACTGATATCCATTTGCCAGCTTGCGCCCCGCTACGATCGGCTACCCGCCGGAGGAGGATTAAGCTCCCATGACTTGATAGTCTGGCTTTCGCTATTTGGTGTTGGTGGAGGCAAATTTTCACGACTCACAAATTACCTAAAACTAGCAGTTTCTTGTGATGCATGAGGAGGAACTTAGTGCCAACAACGTCGCCAGAACCTGTAGACATGTATAGATCTTTTTTATTCTGTGTTATCATTTCGCGTGAGATATAATAGGGTGAATGTAATCGCTAAATAGTCAAAGGTTTTAAGAACAATATGAATGCATTGAAATGGCTAGGTGCACGGATTATTTTCATGCCAACGTTGGCTTGGAATGTGCTGCTCGGCAAGGTGTTGCGAATTCGTCATTGGTGGGACTTTATTGACGACCAAGTGATCGTTGGCGCGTTTCCTTTTTGGTTTGATGTGGCCGCTATGTCGGAGGCCGGAGTGCAGGCGGTCGTTAATACATGCAATGAATATGGTGGTCCTGTTAAGCAATATGATCATTTTGGAATTGAGCAGTTGCGTGTTCCGACAATTGATTTCACAGCTCCATCGTTAGAAAACATTCAATGCGGAGTGGCGTTCATTCAACAGCACGTAGAACAAGGTCATAATGTGTATGTACACTGCAAGGCCGGTAGGGGTCGCAGCGCGACTGTGGCTCTATGTTGGTTGATGGCTCATCGTGACATGAATCCTGAACAAGCTCAAAAACATCTGCTTTTAAAAAGACCGCATGTACACTCAACGTTACCAGCCCGCACAGTTGTGAAGCAGTATTGGAGTACGCTGCAGGATAGTGACGAGCAAGTTTCTGCAGAAGATTAGCAAAACAGCGAAATCGCTTTGTTAACAGCCGTCGTCAAGG
>Ga0302134_10000489_pt1 | contig 17127 bp, 17 predicted proteins | sample CB9_SCM_MG_FD_203123 | JGI IMG/M metagenome (GOLD analysis project Ga0302134, IMG submission 203123) | Marine microbial communities from Western Arctic Ocean, Canada - CB9_SCM | ecosystem: Environmental > Aquatic > Marine > Oceanic | place: Canada: Western Arctic Ocean | collected 2017-09-19
CAATGGTCATAAGCGAGCCTTGCTAGGAATGCCACTTCTGCACGCTATGGCGGTTTGGAATATGATGGACCAATTAGATTCAACTGAGGTTTCACAAGATGCTGTAGTTGGTACCGTGATGATATTATACGGTTTACTGATGACCATCATCGCCTCAAAACCTGAACTCGCTTGGTCTTGGAAGACCTTTGATTGGAACGATGAATCCGATTATTATTCTTGGATTGACACGGTTGGAATGTTTGCAGTCGGCTATTTCCTAATCGGTTTAGCATGGGCGATTGGAGAACTCGAAATCGATGCTCTGATGTGGGTGATGTGGGCTCTATATCTTTCTGGAATCTCGATCCAAGGATTCAGAGATGAGACCGAAACACCTTGGCGACGTGGCATCGGATCTTTTGGAGTGATCTTCTCGCTCTTCATGCTCTCAACCACTTTCCAAGATGAACTCTACTCCTATGTTACGTGGATGTTATTGGGAATTATCGCATTTGGATTCGGAATTTTATACATGCAAAGGATGGGCGAATCCAGTACTGTTTTCGACCTAGAACCAATCAATGAAGACGTGATTTACATGGCGCCAACCGAAGGGGTGAAAGAGGAGGATACCCAAGAGATCGAAGAAGATGCTCAAGAGATCGAAGAAGATGCTCAAGAAATCGAAGAAGATACTCAAGAGAACAAAGAAGAAACTCTGATGGCTATTCCAGAGCCTGTTAAGGTCAAAGAAATTACTGCTAGCGATTACGACATTGTTTTACACCCATCTATGTTTCAAGGAATCATCGCTAATCTAAAAGCCACCCCTCATGATGGTTATAGACCGATAGTTTCAATTTTGCAGAATGGAAATATTAAAATTGATTTCGTCAAGATCTGACAGGCCTAGAAAAACTTGATGTCATATCGAACCGCCCATGGGTTTAAATGGACAAAAAGTGGACCCCAAGGCTCTATTTTTTGAGCCTACTTGCTCTTGGTATCTCCGGCCTGTATTATGGGCGGTACGAACAAGAACAAAACTACCATCAATTCGCTGATAACAGGATGTTTTTAGGAATACCTAATGGGATAGATGTTATGTCAAACCTTGCGATTGTATTCCCTGGAATCGCTGGTATCGCATTCGTACACGAGCGTCAGAAAAATAAGTATCAATGGGCTGATAGTTTCGAACCAACAATTCTCTATTGCTTGTTCTTCGGCATGATCTTGACCTTTTTTGGCTCGGTATGGTTCCATCTAGATCCGAATAACTCAACCCTTGTTTGGGATAGATTAGGCATGGTGATTATCATGGCGTGTTATTGTTCTCTCATAATCTTCGACCGATTCGATTCTAACCTAGCCGGAAATATCCATTTCCCATTAATTATAATCGGTTTCTCCAGCGTGTTGGTTTGGCAATACTTTGATGATTTGAGATTCTATTTTCTGTTCAAAGTTCAAGTCTTCTTTTTGGTCCTAATTCTACTCAAATATGGAAATAAAAGTTATGACCGAGCCAAAGATTACCTTCTATCCTTGGCATTGTTTGGGCTTGCTACAGTCTTTGAATTTACTGATGAAATCGTCTTCGATACATTGGTCATCATCAGCGGACATTCACTAAAACACATCTTCGCAGGTGTTGGCTTATGGTGGATAATGGCGATGACGAGAGATAGAACACTCATCGGCAATCTCGAGTGAAAATCGCGGCCTCACCCTGGCCTACTCCAACACAAAGGGTTGCAAGACCGGTCATTATTCCTTTGTGGCCTTGTGAGCGCTTTAACATCTCGTGAAGTAAAGTGACCGTGATTCTAGCACCTGAGCAACCTAATGGGTGACCTAAAGCAACGGCACCGCCGTTGACATTAACAATGGATTCATCTAAACCAAGCGCGTTAACACAGGTTAGAGCTTGAACTGCAAAGGCTTCATTGAGTTCGACCAAATCAATATCCGAAATTTGGATCTTTGCTCTTTCTAAGGCTTTTCGAGTAGCTGGGACCGGGCCCCAACCCATCGTTTCGGGTAAGACTCCAGCAGCTGCACTAGCAACCCAAGTTGCCATCGGCTCGATGTTTAATTCGGCTGCTTTTGAAGCACTCATCAGGACAAGGGCCGCTGCGCCATCATTGATTCCGCTCGAGTTAGCAGCAGTCACGCTTCCGTCTAATTTGAACGCAGGTTTCAGTTTTGCCAAGGTCTCCATGCTCGAATCTCGGCGCGGCCTTTCATCGGTGTCGAAAATTATAGGGTCGGCGCGGTGTTGTGGTATTTCAACCGGAATTATCTCATCATTAAAGCGGCCAGAATCGATCGCTGCAATCGCTCTCTGGTTGCTCTGAACCGCGAATCTGTCCTGCTCCTCTCTTGAGGTTTGGTCATGGTTGACCTGTTTGAGCTCACGCAGATTCTCAGCGGTTAAGCCCATTCCGTGATTTCCGTATTCAGCTTTGAGTTTTGGGTTTGAAAAGCGCCATCCAATCGTTGTGTCATGCACTACAGGGTCGCCCCAAGCAAAGGCTCGTTCTTGTTTTGCCATCACATAGGGGGCTCTCGACATACTCTCTACTCCTCCGACGACGTAGACGTCGCCTTCGTGGCAGCGAATTGCGCGTGCCGCGGCATTGATTGCGGTGAGACCTGAAGCACAAAGTCGATTGAAGGTTACACCGCCAACCGAAGTGGGTAATCCGGCCAAGAGAGAGGCCATTCGAGCGATGTTTCGGTTGTCCTCGCCTGCTTGGTTTGTGCAGCCAAAAAAGACTTCTTCGACCTCGCTTCCATCGATACCTGCTCTTTTAACCGCTTCTTTGATGACGATTGCTGCCAAGTCATCAGGCCGAATGGTTGCCAATGAACCACCGTGATTTCCGATTGCGGTTCGAACCGCGCTGACGACTACAACTTCTTCCATGAGGGGGCGCTCCGGTCGATGCGAATATGTTCTTTGACTTGACTGAAGCGGTTTGAGAGGCCTAAAGAGCCGCCATCATCAAATCTTTGAGCAGATTCGACGGGGTATGGCAGGCGAGATGGTTTGGATCGACCTCGAAATGACTGGACTAAATATCGCAATCGAATCGATAATTGAGATTGCGACTGTTGTGACCGATGGGGAACTGAATATAATTGCAACCGGGCCAAATTTGGCGATCAAGGTTAGTGAGGATTTGATTGCAGGCATGGATGATTGGAATCGGACACACCACTTCGGGTCCGGTTTAGTCGACCGGATTCGGACTGAAGGGGTTGAGTTGAGTGATGCGATTAAACAGACTTGTGAGTTTTTGTGCCAATATATAGAGCCGGGTGTTGCTCCGCTATGTGGCAATTCTATCCATACTGACCGGTCATTTTTGGCAAAGGAAATGCCAGAGATTTTAGAGCTATTGCACTACAGAATGATCGATGTTTCTTCAATAAAAGAATTATCAAATCGATGGTTTCCAGATGTAGTCCGATATCACAAGAAAGAGGCTCATAGGGCCCTAGATGACATTTTGGAATCGATTGAAGAATTGCGTCACTATCGAAAAGATATCTTTAGGTGAATATAGGGTTTTAACCCGGTCTCACAACAGAGAGGTTTTGAATTTAGACATAATCTCAGCCAAAGTCGCTATCGCAATCTCTTCGGGCGACTCTGCCCCAATATCCAACCCAATCGGACAGTTCACTTCATCCAACTTCGCTTGACTTATCCCCGCCTCTAAAGATGACTTAACATAAGCGCCCCATTTCGACTTTGACCCAATCACACCTAATCTCCCCTCATAACCTGCAAAAAGCAGACCATGAAGACGTTCTTCGTCCTCTGCCCAATCATGCCCCAATAGCAAAATGTCGCTAAATCGATTTAATGAGGTCGAATCCTCATTCATAAAAAAATCTACAGGCAAAGAATGGATACACTCTTCAGCACCCTCGAGAACCGAATAATCAGCCCTCGAATCGAGCACAGAAAACTTCCAACCGAGCGGTACACACGCTGCCGCAATAGCTTTTGCACAATGTCCACCACCCATCAATAAAATATGCGGCATCGGTATCAGGATCTCCAGTGCGATGGTCACATGACCGCCACAGAGGCTGTCGAGGGCCGTGACTTCATAGCCCTTAGCACGTTTATTCAATCCATAAGTCAAAATTTTGCCACAGGGCTGTTTGCTATTGGCCAACAAATCCCTCAGAGATTCGATCACTTTCATCTCAAGGCCGGCACCGCCAACTGTGCCGATGATCTCATCCTTGGTCAGGGCGAGTCGAGCACCGGCCTTACCTGGGACTGAACCACTTGTGGTAATCACTGAAGCAATTCCAACCTTTTTACCCGAAGTAGACTTATCTATAGCCCAACTCAAAATATTAGCGCTCATCGAATCAACTCCAAATCGGCTGGGTGATCGATATTCAGATGAATCCCGGGCGCATCAATTTTTTTGAACGCAACGATTTCGCGCAAGGGCTGAGCGGGGTCGGATGCTAACACGGCCTCGATATCAAATAGCAAAAGAGGATGCCCTGCAGGATTTGGGGAACAGTTTTCATCCTGTTCCAATAGAACCTCAATGGTTTTTTCTTCCCAGCCGCAACGATCGACTGGAACGACCAAGACCCGTCTGGGAATTCGACCCTTATCACCGATTAAAGCCATCAATCCAACCTGAAGGGACCCGGTTCTTCCAGCTTCTGGGTTTGGGTTTACCACCACCGCTGAATTCTGAGCCTCCAAGACTACATCTATCAGTAATTCTTGCCTTGTAACTACTATAATCGGTTCGCATTGCATTCTATGCAACATGCGTAACGCTCTCGCAGTAAGTGTTTCATCGCCGAAATTTACCAATGCTTTCGGTTGCCCGAGGCGCGAAGATGAGCCTGCGGCCAAAATGACAGCTGGAGTGTTACGAGACAAGAAATCACAGATCCTTGGTGATTTCCCGCCCAATTATCATCCTTTGAACTTGACTTGAACCCTCATAGATCTGCATCACTTTCGCCCCACGCATTAATCGAGCAACCGGATACTCTTCGGAGTATCCGTAGCCACCATAAATTTGAACAGCATCGCAAGAAACCTCCATTGCCGTATCTGCTGCGAATCTCTTGGCATGAGCTGCCGATTCCGTATTCCTAATCTCCCCATCGTGTTCAGCCGCTGATTTCCAAGTCAATAACCGTGAGGCTTCGATCTTTGTTTTCATATCGGCGAGCATGAATTGGATTGCCTGGTGTCGGTGGAGCGGTTTACCAAAGGTATGACGCTCATTGGAATATTGTAACGCGTGCTCGTAAGCCGCTCTTGCTAGGCCTGTTGCATGCGAGGCAATGTTTGGCCTACTCATATCGAACGCATTCATTGCATTCATCCAACCGCCCGATTCAGAGCCTCCGCACAAGTTCTCTACTGGAATCCGCATGTCTTCAAAGGTTATCGCCCTAGTATCAGAGCATCGTTGCCCCATATTCGATTCTTTTTTACCTAAACTCAACCCCGGTGTTTTCGCATCGACGATAAAACCCGACATGCCTTGATAACCTGCGTTAATGTCGGTTTTTGCCAGTACAAAGAACCAATCGGCATACCCAGCGCCAGTGATGAACATCTTTGATCCATTAATGACGTACTCATCACCCTCTTTCACCGCCGTAGTCTTACATGCAGCAACATCAGAACCTGCTCCCGGCTCGGTTATCGCATAAGATGCTAAAGCGCCATCTTCGGCCACCATTCGCAAATATTTGTCTTTTTGAGATTCGGTGGCACCGGTGATTAGAGGTGCGCAAGCAAGCGAGGTAGCATAAGCTGCAGTTGCGAATCCAGGGTCACCCCATGCTAATTCCTCACTAACGATTACTTCTTCTATAGAGCCAAGCCCTGGGCCGCCATAATCCTCTGATATATGGAGGTTTAACAGCCCTAAATCATTGGCTGCTGTGATCGCATCGAGCGGATATTCCGAATTTAAATCCCAATGCTCAGCATGTGGCCTAATCTCTTCGAGGGCGAAGTCGTGTGCCAATTCACGAAGCATCTCTTGCATTTCATCCAACCGAAAGTCGACCATGATGCGCCCACACCGCCATGGCGCATAAGCGATGCGATATCACAATGCGAGTAATCCTCGACGTTGCATTTCTAATAAGACAAGGAAGAAGAGGTAAAAAGCGACCAAAACCCCACCTTCCCAGCGTTGGAATTCAAAGCCGGTCCACATCATTGCTAAGCAAAAGCTGATTCCGAGTAATGTCGCTGGGATAATCAGATACGCTGTAAGGTTATACGAACTTGCAGAAATTGTTAACGGATTGATCATCGCAGCGATTCCTATCGAAAGTAAGGGGTCGGTAATATTAGAGCCGATAAGTGTTCCAATCGCAACACCTTGGCTCTTTTTTGCCGCCATCAATGCTACGGTCAATTCAGGTAATGAGGTACCAATCCCGGAGATGACAGTTCCTACAATTGCATGGGGAACATTGAGCATCACAGCCATTTTTGATGCATTGAGAACCAGATGAGATGCCGCATATACCGCCATCGAAAGCCCAATTATAACTATCATCAAAGATGCTAGAGTTGTCCAACCATACTCCACCGGTTGGATGCCCTCAGACAGCTCTAACTCATCATTCCTAATCCGATCCTTATTTCGTAAAAGCCAAATGATATAGCCAATATATAATGAAACTAAAAGCCCACCTTCTAGCCTTGATAAGCCACCGCCCTGAAGCAATAAAATCGAGAGTAATACGACCGCTCCTAGCATGAGTAACCCGTCTCTCCTCAGCCAATTGGGCCGGATATGTAGTGGTTTAAACAAAACAACAATCCCTAGAATTAATGTAATTTGAACCAATACTGAACCGTAAATATTTCCGATGGCTAAATCCATCAAAGAAGGGTCATCGACCGAATTTTTTGCTGCGGTAGCTGTCACCAGAATCTCTGGTAACGAGGTACCTATAGAAACGATTGTTAAGCCAATAATCACTTCTGCGATTCCGGCTCTTCTGGCTAAACTTTTTGCACCCTCGATGAAAAAATCAGCAGAGGTTACGAGCAAGGCAAGTGCGATGGCGATCAAAACCACCATACCAAAAAGAGATTGGTAATCCAATGATTTAGTCAAGAGGTGAACCGCGGCTAAGGCAAGACTAAGGCTAACTGTAATCATTAGCGCATTCCAATGAAGGAGAGCAGTGAGGCCTTTACCTTCTTCAACCTGCTCCATGATTTGAGGGACTAGGGTAGCCTTCTTGATGGTTTCCTAGTATTGAGACCGATAAGATGATTCCTAAGTCAAATGGCCCACATAATCATGTGGAAGCGATACGGAGCCGAATTCGCCGGAACTTTTCTAATGGTGTTACTCGGTTGTGGCTCGATAGCCCTTGGTTGGAGTTCTGTTGCCGTTAGCATAACTTTCGGGATTGGAGTCTTTATCGCAATCATGATTTTTCAACCAATCTCTGGAGCCCATATCAATCCTGCAGTATCGACTGCTTTTGCAGTTAAAGGTGATTTACCTTGGAAAAACCTGACTGGATATATCGTCGCTCAAGTTCTTGGCGGAATCTTGGCTGCTGCTATAATCAAAGATGGAGCAACTAATATTACAATTTCATATTCAACCGCCTGGCTTGTTGAGATTTCAATTACTTTACTTCTAATGTGTTCAATCATCGTACTGGTTAAGATTGAAGCTAGGCTTTTCACTTTGGCACTAGGTGTAGGAACGATGGTTGGACTCCTCGCGTTCATCTTTGGCGGCTTGACCGGGGCTAGCATGAATCCGGCTCGATCAATCGGCCCTAATCTCTTTACAAATAGTGGCAATTATATTCTATATTTCATTGCTCCAATCGTAGGCGCTGTGCTCGCTACACTCATTCCTTGGCAACAAGAAGTAGAGCCTTTATCAGATGATCAACACTTGGAATAGTGTGCTTTTCAAGCGGTGGTGAAAACGGCACAGGAGTATCTAGGGCACCGATTACCAAAGGTGCTGATTCCAGAGCGTAAAACGCTTCTTCGAGAATTCGGCTCTGGATTGAATGACCTAATCCACCAAACCATTGACCTTCTTGCAAAATTACCAATCGGCCAGTACGACAAACACTTTCGACACAGGTTTTAGCATCGAATGGAATAAGGGTACGCAAATCGATTATTTCAACTTCTACCCCCTCGTTAGCCAATTGGTCAGCTGCTTTCTTGGCGATATGAACCATTGCACCCCATGTGACCAATGTTAGATCCTCGCCACCTCGGATAACCTTGGCTTTACCGATTTTATATGATTCTCCGGCATCCAAAGCAGTATTGACCGAGTCGGTGTCCACCTTTTGGCTGATATTGTCACCCCAGCCAGTTAGCCCGCCTCTTAAACCGTAAAGGCCGATATGTTCAAGGAATATTACCGGGTCATCAAGAGCCGCTGCTTCGACCAAAAGGTCGTACGCATCCTGAGGAGTACCTGGAGCGAGGACGATTAAACCAGGGTCGTTTGCGTACCAAGATTCGATCATATTTGCATGGAATGGGCCACTTTGAGTTCTAGCACCCAGTGGTATTCGGATAGTCAGCGGCACGACAGCGCCCCAGCGCCAACGCAGCATGGCAGCGTTATTGACCAACGCATTATGTGCTAATGCGGCGAAACCACCGAATTGGATCTCTGCCATTGGACGCATTCCTGCTAGTGCGGCCCCGGTAGCAGAATGGATTATGACCGCTTCACATAATGGCATATCGACCAATTTGTCTTGATGCTTTTCTTTGAGTTGCACATTCATACCGAATGCGCCAGCAACCTCCATATCTTGACCGATAAACATCGTGTCTTCACCGTACTTATCGGCGATATCTGACATTGCTTGTTTGATGGCTCGAGAATAGGTCCAACCACCTGACTCAGCGTAAGTAAGTGAATACTCGCCTATTGCTAAAGGCGAAGAGGTTTCAGCATGGACCGCATCTCCATTGAGCCGATCTAAATGGTCTTGATGAGTGTCTGCATTGTGAAGAGAAGTGATACCGATAGTTACGGTTTCTGGCTTAGGCCAAGCCATCGATTCTATCTCTGCCATCGTGGTCTCTAGCAATATTGCCTCTTCGTTTTCCATAGCGCTTAACTCTTCTTCGCTCATCCCCAAGCCGAGTAGAAGTCTTCGGTGGGTCAAAATCGGATCTTTGGCCTCCCAGTATGCTAACAAATCTCGGTCGACATATCCGGCTGGAGTACCTGACTGCGCTCCCAAATATAGATCATCGTGATGATGAGCATGGCCACAACCTCGCATAGTCTCGACATGAATCAAGGTCGGACCTGCTCCAGACATGGTGAATTCTCGCGCCGTAGCAACCGAGGCGTGCCAAGCTGCAGGGTCCGAACCATCGATGGTCCAGGCCGGCATGCCCATTGCAACGGCTTTATCGGCCCAAACCTCAACATTTGATTGGTTGATTGGGGGAGTGTCTAATGCAATCTGGTTATTTTGCAGAATGAAACCTATTGGCAAGCCGCGGGTTGCGGCTAAATTGAGAGCCTCCCACCATTCGCCAGAAGAAGATGAACCTTCTCCGATACAGGCTAAGTGGTATCGTTCTATACCCTGTTTCCACGCAGCTAATGCCATCCCTGTCATCGTAACTGTCGCTATCGGAAGTGGTGCAGTCGGTGGTAAAATTCCGCGGTGGAAACAACCGACGTGGAGGTCTCTTCCGCCGGCGCCAGTATGACCACCATCCATAATGGAATCGGCTTTGCCGATTTGGGCTGTTATCAAATCCTTTGGAGTGTCACCCATAGCCAAACATAGGCCGATATCTCGAATCATAACCGCGACGTAGTCGCCATGATAAGGCTCGCCCTTTTTGTTGTCTGGAAATCGATTGAGAGCGGTTGCAGCAGCAACACAGCCCTCTTGCCATGTCGAGCGGAATCCTTTGCCTCCAAACATCGAGCCGTCTGGGGTGACCATACCTTGTTCGAACAGATCCTTAATCTGGCCATCCAATTCTCTCGTCCTCACCATCATCCTTTGCCATTCAATTCTCATTTCAAGAGTGACCGACATATAGTGGGCTAATCGTCTCAAACAAAGAGATATATCGATGAGAAATCGCTTTCCTCGCCGATCCAAATGAAGTTCTACATCTCTTTGCGGAATAATGTCTCCTTCACCTAAACCTTTCACCTTGCCACGACCGGTCAAACCTTGCTTTAATGCATCTAAAAAACGGTTGGAAAATTCGTGCCACTGGGAGCCATCAAAACTTGTTTCATCACTTAGCACAAAATCCCAAACCGCACCAACCAATTGTAGATGGCCGTCATGGCGCTCTGCGGTGAATCTAAGCAATTCGCCATGAGCCAATTCGACCGGTAGCGGGGTCTTGAATTCCAATTCAGAAGCAGGGCGCCAATCTGCGCCGCGGATAATCGGTAACTGACCTTGACCCATTAGCACTCCCATCCCATTAGTGCCACGAGACGGCTTGCTTCAAGTCATCGCTCGAATCGGTTCATTCTGATTCGCTGCGCTTGCCCATTTCAGCATTATAGCACTCGGTCAACATCTCTTGATTTTTCAAAGTGAGCAAAAGACCAAACACCATCGGGATGGCTAAAACTCCGATGGTTAATCCCCACGAATTTGTGGCATCGTACATCGGCCCGATAATTAGTGGACCGATGATTGTCCCTGTTGCCCAAGCGGTGCCAAAGGCACCGAAGGCAAGGCCTGCACTACCTTCACCATAGGCATTGGTCGTCGCAGTGTCGATCATTGGCAGCATAGGAATTTGTGCAGCAGCAATCGTGAATTGGAAAGCGCCCAATATTATCATAATAAAATAGGCTGCAAGGACTACGTCACTCACATAATGAGCGACTAATCCGGCTCCAATCAACGCGATAGTAACTACGGTCCAGCCGAGTTTCATATATCGAACCGGGCCTTTGCGGTCGACTTTCGCTCCCCAAATCCACCCGCCCATCCCTTGGGCTAAAACCATGACAAGTAGAACTCCGCCGATCCAAGCCGGTCCTAATTTTAGGCTCTCTGCTAAAAAGAGCGGTATTCCAGCTTCGAGTGCACCGGTAGCCATAGTCGCTAATACGATCAATAAACCAATCCTGAGTAGAATGGGATTCTGAATGAATACCTTGAGCGGTACAGACCCTTGAGCAGGTTGATTACCTTCACCCAATTCCTTGGTAGTCACATAGATCAACGGTATCATGGCAGCGGTTAAACCAGCTAAGGTGATGAATGCAAAACTTGGCCCATATGCATAGGTAACCCCACCGACAACTGGTCCGAGCAAACCTCCAATTGTAGCAAATGCGACCAATTTTCCAGTCATTTCGCCAAAATTTTGCGGCCATATCGAACTAGCAGCAGCAAAACCGGCCGTCATTATTGCAGCACCTGAAGCCCCGTGAACCAGACGAGCCAGAGCTAAGACCATGAATCCATCATAGCCCAAATCCTCGGTTGCGACTAAATATAGAAGAGCGGACATAGTCAATAAAACCAAGGAGGTTAGAATCGTTTTCCCAGGGCCAAAACGGTCGGTGATGCGGCCGGTTTGAGGTCCTAAAAGGAACAGAGGTACGGCCCAGAGAGATACCAACGCGGTAACTTGTGTATTCGATAATAGGAACTGGGCTTTCCAAGAAGGCAATAATGGAACTATGAAGGCATACCCGAGGAAATTAACCGTGAAAGCACCAGCGAGTGCCCAAAAAGCCCACTTTTTACCTGATTCATTCATTCTTCTTCCTCCTTTTGGGGCAAAGATTCCAATACATCTGCTAGCATCATTGCGCCATCTTCGATACGGGTGAGCAAGGTCAAATCAGTTACAGTTCCTGGCCGGCCCAAGTCCCACATCAACTCGTGGATGGTCTCATTGACCAAACGGGTGAATTCGAGCACCGCCGGATCTATCCTAGTCTTGTTATCGTCCTCTACTATAGCAATGAAGTCGGGTTTTTCAGAGAGTATTTGGTCCATCGTTTCTCCGACTTCAAATGCGATATCATCGGCCTGGTTTTGAAGGATTTCCTCCATGCTTATTTTTGAACTCTTACCAGAGCCTAGAGTTGGACCCTTTTTATTCCCTGGTAATTCGAGATCTACCTTTTTTGACTCATCCGCGGCAGTAACTAAATTGTTCAGAGCAACCCGTAATACATTCGACATCAAACCAGGGTCGATGTCAGCATCTACTGTGATGCCTTCATCACCTAATTGTTGAAGGATTTCGTTTATGAAATTTACATTTATTTTTTCTGGACTTACCAATCCTTTGAGAACCGGCAGGGCCCAAGACCCATCACCCATCACCATCCCAACATCAAAAGAACCGCCACCACCGGTTCCAGTCGCATTACTAACATCGGCTGGTGGAGCGACGAATTGCTTTTTGGAATGTTTCTCTAATTGGCTTATCAGATGATTCATGTCTACCGGTTTTGAAATCACTTCACTAATCCCGGCTCGAGCGGCACCGGCGAGATAATCCGGAGAATTATCGCGCGACAACATTACAATCCGACATTTGAATGCAAATTCAGGATCGCCCATTAGGCGTTGAGCTGCATCTATCGCATCACCGCTTTGCCACTCTCCATCCATCAAGACAATTTCTGGCATTGTTGCCAACGCGGTACCTTCGGCTTGGCGTAGGGTTCCTGCACGGGTTACTTCGTAGCCTGAACGTTCCAAGGTCCCGGCGAGTAAATTTCGCCGACCTTCGTTCTCGTCGGCTACAATGATTTTCGGCACAATTGCCGTGGGTATGCTAATCCCCTTAGAGGTTTAGCCACCGATGGTGGCTTTCAGCCGTAGATTATACCCTCTGGGTCGACACCAGACCAAGCGATGATACCGCCGTCTAAATTGTATAACCTATCACCTAGATATCCCGCTTTAATGAGATATAGGATAGCAATCTGTGAGCGTTGCCCGGATTTACAATGAACCAACACATCTCGATCTTTTGGGATGCGTCCGATCGCAGATAATATGTCCTCATGCATACAAATATCATCGACGCATAAGATTCTATATTTATTATACTCAATGAGAGTTCTTACATCGATAAAATATGGCTTCCAGCCATTATCCATTTTGGTTTTTGCATCTTCTGCAGTTATCGAGTGGAACATTGATTCCTCTCGGGCCGGATTTGATTTTTCAACCTTGTCGCCATTTGGACCCGAGAATGACAAGGTTTTCATCTTCATGTCCATCGCATCTATCAATAATAATCTACCGACCAGAGGTTGGCCAATACCAAGGATGATTTTGATTGCTTCACTAGCTTGAATACTGCCTATCATCCCAGGCAGTACTCCTAACACGCCGGCATCAGAACAAGAAGGGATCAATTCGAGTGGGGGCGGGACTGGAAATAGATCACGATAGATTGGGCCGTGGTTGAAATTGAATACAGATGCTTGGCCCTCAAATCTATATACCGAGCCATATACCCATGGGATACCGATTTTTTTACAGGTGTCATCGATAAGATAACGAGTCGGTAAATTATCGGTACCATCGATTAAAACATCATGGCCTTCAATCAAAGATATTGCGTTGTTTTCAACCAATCTTTGATTGTGAATTCTCACATCGATAGTGGGATCTAAATTGTTGATAAACCGCTTTGCAGATTCCACTTTTGCAAGTCCTACATCTTGAGTCCGATGAATTACTTGACGCTGTAGATTACTGAGATCGACCACATCATTGTCAATTATAGTAATTTGACCAATACCTGCAGCGGCCAAATATTGTAATACTGGAGAACCTAGACCGCCTGCACCAATACAAACCACCTTCGCTTTGCTCAATTTATCCTGTCCTTGGGCCCCGACTTGGGGCAAAAGGATATGGCGAGAGTGGCGGGTAAGGTCAACCATGATATCAGGGCCTCAGCGGTGGTTGTCTTCAAGCCAGCGCTCGGCATCCATTGCAGCTTGACAACCTAGTCCTGCGGCTGTAATCGCTTGCTTGTAGCGGGTATCGACCACATCACCTGCAGCGAAGATCCCCGGAACCGAGGTCATAGTGAGCTCTTTATGGATCAAATATCCTTCTTCATCGGTCTCTAATTGACCGTCCAAAAATCCGGTTATCGGCTTATGCCCGATGGCGATGAACGCACCGGTAATATCGAGTTTCTCGGTTGAGCCATCGCGTGGGTCCTCGAGGATAGCACCGGTCAATCCGGTCTCATCGGAGAGCCACTCGGTTACCGAACGGAAGGTTTTGAACTCGATCTTTTCATTATTTATCGCTCGCTCATACATGACTTTAGATGCTTTGAACACATCGCGACGATGGATAAGTGTGACCTTTGTAGCGAAGCGAGTTAGGAAAGTTGCCTCTTCCATTGCCGAGTCACCGCCGCCAATAACCATTATTTCTTGATCTTTGAAAAATGCACCATCACAAGTAGCACAAGTTGAGATACCTCGACCTTTTTGAGCATCCTCGCCTTCTACTCCGAGCCAGATCGCCTCTGCACCGGTGCAGATGATGAGGGCATGGGCTTGGAATTCTTCGCCTTCTGACCAAACTTTGAACGGGCGAGTGGATGCGTCGATTTTCTCGACATTACGATCTTGAACCTCTAATCCAAAGCGTTCTGCTTGTTCTCGCAATTGCATCATCATCTCCGGTCCCCCGATTCCTTCGGGGTAACCTGGGAAATTTTCGACGTCGCTGGTCAACATCAATTGTCCACCGGACATATAGCCGCCAAACATCAAAGGGTCAAGCATTGCTCTGGCATTGTATAAGCCTGCAGTATAGCCCGCCGGGCCACTTCCGATGATAATGACATTTCGAACTTGAGTGGTCATGGCTTAAGCCAAGGGCGAGCCATCTTTGAACATTGTCTAAAACACTTGAAAGCAAATTAGGTATTGGAGGTAGATATGGACGTGATTTCTCATTGGTTCTGGGGCCTACTTCTAACTCGGAAAAAAATCTCTTGGAAGATTGCGGGGCCAATGGGAGTCCTTCCCGATTTGCTAGTCTTCATTCCAGCAAGCATCATCTCGATGTCACAGGGAATGGAACGAGTCAAAATCGACGATAGTACGGTAACTGGCGATCTTAATCCCCTCGCTTGGCAACTTTATCAGTGGACCCATTCGTTCATCATGCCTTTGATTATTTTTATTATCGCATTATATGTATTGAGGAAAAAAGACGATTCTTCAAAAACGGCATTTATCTTGGTCGTACCTTGGATCGCCCATATCATCGCTGATATTCCGAGCCATACTCTACGATTTTTCCCAACACCCTTCCTCCATCCATTCAGCGATTTTATGATCGACGGTATTAGATGGTCAAACCCTTGGATTTGGTTTACTAATCTAGGCCTACTAATACTCGGCTGGACCTTGGTACTCAAACGCGAGAGAGATGCTCAAAGCATCGATCTGAGCGCAGAAACAGCCGCTCTTGCATGAGGCTCTAATCTATCATCGAGATGTTGAGGTTCTGCCCCTGGCCCGATTATGCCTAGACCGACTGGTTTTTCATGAACTAATTGGAGTTCTATTATCGTCTTAATCACAGCTTGGCCCATCGCTAGTCCGTGCTGTGTTTGTCCTTTTTCGATAATCCCTAAGCAGGCCACGCCATCGATATCGTCGGACCCCAACAAACGGTCTAATGCGAGTGGGACCTCCATAGCGCCAGGGACCCAAACAATTTTTTCGACAGCCAATCCTTCTTCGGTCGCTTGTTCGGTTGCGTATGCCAGCATTCTTTCGATCTGTTTTTTGTGAAAACTTGCACAGATTATTGCAATATTGCTCATAAATTTTCCTCCATCAATCGTTCGACCGTATTGACAATAGTTTGAGTCATCGAATCAATTTCGATATTGACATTATCGCCGAGATGTTTTGCTCCTAGAGAGGTTAGGCGCAAGGTCTCTGGGATTAGGTGGAGGGCGAATGCGCTCTGTTCAACAAAACCAACTGTTAAGGAGACTCCATCGATAGCGATGAAGCCTTTTTCTTGGATGAAATTCATCATATCGGCTGGACAGTCGATCAGTAAATCGATCATACCGTCTCCTTCATCTTTGAGAATTATTTCTCCAGTACCCATTATATGGCCAGATAAGAGATGCCCTCCGATTTCATCGCCGAATTTTAATGCTCGTTCGAGATTGACCCAATTCCCAACCGATTTTTCACCCAAAGTAGTCGAAATGAGTGTTTCCGGAATTAGATCGAAAGATACTAAAGACCCGTTTATCTCAACGACTGTTAAGCAGACACCTTCGACCGAAACCGAGGCACCGGTGACAAGTCTGCTAGTGCTTACAATACCGAAGTCAAGGACCATTCTGATCACCTCTTCGCTTCCGAGATATTCGATTCGGCCCATTCCAGCTACAATTCCGGTGAACATCATATCCCTTCCTTGTCAAGTCGCTTTCTTGTGGCCGCTAGATCTAAAATCCGAGCGATAATTTTGCGGGTACCATCGAGATCATCACTCAAGCCTTCAACTCTACAAACTCTGATTTGACCTAAGCCAGCATCATTAAGCTTTGATTGAATTTTATCGACCGCGTGTTCTTGGTCATAGCCCAAAGCGATAATGTCAGGATTTACCTGGGGCAAAATATCGAAAATGGGTACTTGGGGTGGATTGCCAATTATTGTTTGATCGACCGGTTTTAAGCCTTGGACCATCCGTTGACGCAGATCTTGACCGGTAACTGGCTCATGTTTGGATTTGCGCACGGTTTCATCGTGAGCCACAACCACGGTCAGATGGTCTCCAAGGGCTTTTGCTTGCTCTAGATAATGGAGATGGCCCGCATGGAGTAAGTCGAAAACACCTACTGCCATAACTCGAGTCATATCGCTTCCACCTGTTATGCCTACATCGGTTTAACACTTAGAGACCTAGGGCTGAAATCAATTCGGCTCCGGTAAGGAAAGGAATGCTGTGCCCATTTGCCCAAACTCTAGCATCATCTAGGCCAAGTGCAAGGTCACCATCCGGTTGTAGCATTTCAGCCCCGATTACCACAGGTGTCATTCCTGCTAGACGAGCCAGGCCTACTGCTAA
>Ga0302134_10000492_pt1 | contig 17047 bp, 15 predicted proteins | sample CB9_SCM_MG_FD_203123 | JGI IMG/M metagenome (GOLD analysis project Ga0302134, IMG submission 203123) | Marine microbial communities from Western Arctic Ocean, Canada - CB9_SCM | ecosystem: Environmental > Aquatic > Marine > Oceanic | place: Canada: Western Arctic Ocean | collected 2017-09-19
ACTATTCCTTGAATTAGTATAAATCACAGTCGCTGAGATGCCGGTCCTGTTTGCATTTTGAAATCGTTCATACCCATTTCCTGATACAACCCTGGCATCTTTCCAGTAGTGGAGAAGATATACAGTGCCGCAACAGCAACTTGCTCTGCAGCACTCGACCACATGATTAGAATTGCTATGGCAATGGCGCCAATTGCTGCACCAACATACCATAACGGTCCTAGTGCCATAACCAAAACGACGCTGATTGCAACTATGATAATACCAAAGAAAGCAGTAATTATCCCAATTCCCATCCCTGAAGTAACATTCTCTCCCCATGTCTTCATGAACATCTGCTTGGATTTCTTCATACTCTCGCCAACACCGATACCCTCAATGACCATCAATGGGATAACGAAGAAGGACATAATCCACCAAATTGTGGCGCCAATAATTTGCAAAATCATTACCAAGACTGCCCCTCCACCTTTCTGTTCTCTGGCTGCTTGTTTTAGCATCTTGAGCAACAGTCCAACCGTTCCTGCAATGATTCCCCACATGATAATCAAGTGGATTCGCTTGAATGCAGCACTAAAACCATCAATGAATTTGGGGTCTCCACCATTGAGGCGGATGTAGGCATTTGCTACGATTGCACTATTCCAGAATGTGACGATAATGGATATTCCCATGTAGCCTCCGAATAAGAATCCCATGTAGGCGGGGGTCATTTTGCCATCTTCGGTACTAGTCCAGCCCATATTCAAAAATTCAGGTAATCCCATGGCGACTATAGCAGCGAGTGCCATTACTCCACTGAGGAAAACATAGACCATTAACTCAGGGTCTTTCTTTACTACTGCCATGCTCAATTTGCTCATCTTCCAACCGCGGCCGATTGTGTCAAAGAATCCCATATCTTGAGCCGAGAAGGGCATCATTGACTTACTTTGCGCAAAATCTAGGTTCCACTTTAGGAATGTTGAACCAATGTTCCAGCATGGTAATCTGCAACAGCCTGTTCAATTTCTTCGTGAGTATTCATTACGAAGGGGCCATATCTGGCTATTGGCTCATCAAGAGCTGGACCTGCCAATAACAAACAGCGACCAGTTCCACTCAATACAACTTTGGAGCCAGCAGATAGAATGACAAAGCCACCATCTTTAACTTCCTCTCCCTCAATATCAAGGCTGCCCTCAAAGACATAAATCATGGCATTTAAATCCGAAGATATATCTTGAATTAATTCTGCTTCTTGGAGCGAAATATCAAGATAAGTAATTGGAATCACAGTATCGATGACAGCCTTTACCCCTAAAGATTCACCTGCAATAACAACAATCCGCACACCATCAGACTCGGCAATGGGGATTTCAGATGCCGGAATATCTTGGTACCGAGGCGCCATCATCTTGTGCTTTGCAGGCAGGTTGACCCAAATTTGGAAGCCGTGAATTAAACCCCCATCGCGTAAAAACTCTGGAGATGGTAATTCACTGTGGATAACTCCACTACCTGCCGTCATCCATTGAACATCACCGGGCCTAAGGCTTCCAGAATTACCGGCACTGTCGCGGTGTTCCATATTTCCATTCAGAAGATATGTTACAGTTTCAAAGCCTCGGTGAGGATGACTTGGGGCGCCTATTGCTTCACCTGGGCCCCAAGTAGTTGGCCCCATTTCATCTAGCAGAAGAAATGGACTCATCTCTGCTCCCATGACTGCTGGTCGGCGCACTTCAAAGCCCCCCCCTTCTAAGACACGGCGGGTTGGTATCCTCATTGCTATGCTACGCATTGGTGGGGCTTTGAGGGCGACTCATTTCAACCTCACCTCTGCGACTATACGTACGCAAAGCAGCAACTATTAGTTTCATTCATGATGAATTGCTATCGCGGTAATATACAATCTGTAGTATCCATCATTTTTCCTTTTTCGTTAAGACTTCTAGCCCGTCTCCTTCGTGCCATTGGTCGTACTTGGTCATGCTTGAAATGAACAGTTCACTTTTCAAGATCCCTTCCATCCATCTTTTCACGCTTGGAATATCTTGTTGTTGAAACCAATCTCTATCGGTATTGGCAAATTGTCTGATAAATGGAACCAAAACAAAGTCAGCAATACTTAATTCATTTCCCATCATAAATTCACCATCTAATCGGCGGTCAAAAGAATTCAAAACTTCAAGACATTTATTCCGATGAAATTCCATAGAAACAACATCATCAAAACGGTCTGGATATTTGTAGCGATCAAGATTCCCCTTGAATTCATTATCATTCAACTCGACAAGTTCTTGCCAATCACCAATAAGCATTTCTTCACCTATGCACCAAAGCATTATGTCCATACTTTCCTCTAATATCTCACCATTTGGTAATACCAATACAGGGACAGTCCCTTTCGGCGAATATTCCAATAACGAAGGGGGTCTATCTCTCAACACTACTTCGCGTAATTCTACTTTGGAATTGGAATGAAGCAAGGCTAACCTAGCCCTGATGGCATATGGGCAACGACGAAAACTGTAGAGAACTGGAAGGCTCACCATTCCAACTCCACATCGAGTGAATCGGTAGACTTCACCACCCTGTCCGGCTTAGGTTCAGGCTCAGGTTCCTTCCAAGCATCATCCCATGCATCATAATCGGCTTTTGGTTGAGCTTTTTCAGAGTCAGACTGCTCAATTTCTTCAGATACTGGCTCAAATTCGGGCTCAGGCCCAGACTCAGGCGCAGCATCCTCTTTGACACTTGGTTGAGTGCCCCCAATTACAAAAGAGGTTCGAGTTTCTACAACTTGTTGATGTTGCACTCTCTCTTTTTCAGTAATACTGGTATATACCTCAGCAGGTGCTTCATCAGCACCAAAGAATTCTCCTGGGCTAACTTTGGGTGCATCTTCATCATACATTGGAATGGCAGATGCTTCTGTTTCGATTGAAGAAAGTGACGCAACTGCTTCAATTAATTGATTTTCAGTTTTTTCAATAACAACAGGTTCACCACCAATTGCCATCAATGCATCCATTGGAATGACATTTGGATTAACCTCAGGGGGAAGTTCAGAAGGCGGAATAGCAGCAGGCTGAGCTAATGGAGGCATCATTGGAGGTTCAGAAGGTGGACTAACAGGAGAGCCAGCGGGAGGGCCAGCAGGAGGGCCAGCGGGAGGGCCACTTGGAATAGCAGCAGGCTGACTTAATGGAGGCATCATTGGAGGTTCAGAAGGTGGACTAACAGGAGAGCCAGCGGGAGGGCCAGCAGGAGGGCCACTTGGAATAGCAGCAGGTTGAGCTAATGGAGGCATCATTGGAAGTTCAGAAGGCAAACTAGCAGGGGGACCAGCAGGAGGGCCGGCAGGAGGCCCACTTGGAATAGCAGCAGGTGGACTAGCAGGAGGGCCACTTGGAATAGCAGCAGGGGGACCAGCAGGAGGGCCGGCAGGAGGCCCACTAGGCGGTCCACTTGGAATACCAGCAGGAGGGCTAGCGAGTGGCCCAGCCACCATCTCTCCAAAAGCATCCGCTAAACGGTTGCTTATGTTCTGAGCGATCGGGTCATCTTCATCCATGCTAACGCCGTTTGGCCATCGAAGGTCCACACTTCAATGAATTGGCAACGCGAGCAGAGGAAGCGAGTGATTCATCAAGTGGTTTCGCACAGGTGCCCTCATGCTCATCGCGGTGTTGGTCAATCCTGATGCCGGACTCGGGGGTAAACTCGGCTTCAAAGGTAGTGATGGTCGAGCAAAAGAAGCCAGAGCGGCGGGAGCGGAAGACCGCGCAGGACCAAGGATGAGTGAATGCCTTGAGCGCCTCCAGATTTTACTCGAACAAAGGTCTTTAGAAATAGATTTCATCACCATTGAAGGGCGCATGGGTTCAGAATGGTTTGGTTCAATTAATCACCAAATAACCCATAAAACTAAACTAGAAACCATTGCACAGGACACTATTAATGCAATCAGACTCATGAGTGATGCAGACCTCATATTGTATGCAGGGGGGGATGGAACCACGCGCGATATTATTTCTGCATTGGATGGAAAAAAGACTCCGATAGTAGGCGTCCCAGGAGGGGTGAAAATGCATTCAGGATGCTTCGCTGCAACCCCCCGAGCAGCCGCGGAAGTTGTCTGTGCATTTATTACTGGAGAATTGATGTTGTCCTCAACAGAAGTGATGGATTTAGACGAGGAGGTCTATGCTCAGGGAACCTGGAGAGTTCGAATGTATGGAGAGGCGATGACCCCCTCATCACCACGTTGGATGCAAGGAGCCAAGGAGGCAATAGAGTCAGCATCAGAGGAAGAAACTATTCAAGCATTGGCAGAGCATATTCAAGACCTCAGAACGGAAGACCCTGAGTTGATGGTTATTTGGGGGTCCGGTGGAACTCTTAGAACCATGGCCCACCTCAATGGATTTGAGCCGACTTTATTGGGAATTGACATCACAATAGGAGATGTGATTTACAAAGACCTCAATGAACAACAAATTCTCAAACACTTGAATGAAGAACATCAATGCTTGTTATTGTTGAGCCCAATGGGGGGTCAGGGGTTTCTAATTGGTCGTGGCAATCTACAACTTTCACCTGAAGTACTTCGTAAAGTTGGTTTGGACAATATTCTGGGAGTAGCGACTTCAGCAAAACTGCTTAGCTTGAATTCATTAAGAATAGACACAGGAGATAGAGCGTTAGATGTGGAATTCCTCGAGAGAAAATATCTGAAAGTCTTGCAAGGTTATCGGACTACGAGGATTATGCGAGTTGCAGAAGATTGAACTTACTGCTTTGTAGCTGCTTGTAGTAGCCCCAAAAATGGCGGACTTGGCCGCCCTGGACGCGACTTGAATTCTGGATGATATTGGGTTCCAACAAAGAACGGATGCTCAGCTAATTCAAAGATTTCACATCTCTGCCCACTAGCGTCCTTGCCAACAAATTTCAAACCTCCTGCCTCGATATCTTCGATGAATGCCGGATTCACTTCGTAGCGATGGCGATGTCTTTCATCGACATGACTTACCCCTGAGTAAAGAGTTCGAGTAGCACATTCATCAACCTGGAAAAGAGTTGGTCTACTTCCAAGGCGCATCGTTCCACCAAGGTGAGTCTTGGAAATCTCGGGCATAAATACGACCACAGGATGGCTTGTAGATTCATCGAACTCGGTAGAGTTTGCCCCTTCCCATCCGAGTACATTTCGACAAAACTCGATTACAGCAGTCTGTAGGCCAAGGCAGATTCCGAGGTAAGGAGTATTGCTTTCACGGGCATATTTCGCAGCCAGAATCTTTCCTTCAACCCCGCGGTCTCCAAAGCCACCAGGAACAAGAACTCCATCTGCATTTGAGAGTGATTTCCATGCTTCGATATGTTTACTTTCATCTTTTCCTTCAGCAATATGCTCAAGATCTGAGGCTTCGATCCAATCGATAATCAATTTCCGTCCAATTTCAAAAGACGAGTGCTGCAAGGCCTTAATGACAGATAGATAGGAATCAGATAATCCAGTATATTTCCCGACCATCGCGATATGAACATCTCCACTCAAATTGTCAACACGGTCAGCCATTGCTTTCCAATCATCCAGTAGGGGCCGTGAATCAGGAATGGCAAACCCAAGTTTTTGAGACAACATTTCACTCACTCCTTGTTCTTCTAACAAAAGTGGGACACGGTAAATGTTAGACACATCATGTGCTGAGAGGACTGCCTCGGGCGAGACATGGCAGAACAGGGCCAATTTTTCCCGCACCTCATCTTCTAATGGGCGCTCGCTTCGACAAACTAGCATGTCGGGGGTAATTCCCAAGCCGCGTAATTCCTTGACAGTGTGTTGAGTCGGCTTGGTTTTCTGTTCTCCGACTACACCGATTACTGGAACTAATGAAACATGAACAAAGCAGCAGTTCTCTGGTCCCACTCTGAATTGGAATTGACGCAATGCTTCGACGAATGGTGCCGATTCGATATCGCCAACTGTGCCGCCGAGTTCAATGACGCAAACGTCAGGTTCCTCTTCGCTACCATCTGCAGGGCGATGAGCGACATCTTCGATCCAGTCTTGAACTGTATCTGTTATGTGTGGAATTACTTGTACAGTTTTTCCTAAGTAATCACCCCGTCGTTCTGCTTCAAGGACCTTAGAGTAGACTTTACCTGTAGTCACGTTATTATCCCTAGTTAGGCAAACATCGAGGAAACGCTCGTAATTTCCGAGGTCCAAGTCTACTTCTCCACCGTCGTCAAGGACGAATACTTCGCCGTGTTCAAAGGGTGACATTGTACCAGCATCGGTATTGAGGTAAGGATCAATCTTGATCGCAGTTGGTCGTAGGCCAGCACTCTTTAGCAAAACTCCCAAACTAGACGCAGTGACGCCTTTTCCGATGCCGCTTAGAACTCCTCCCGAGACAATGACGTACTTCATATCACATCAACGGGATATGGAGCCGGCGTGTTTCGTACATCAAGATTCTTGTGTAATGAATGTACAATCTCCAAGCCAGCCGGACTTGCCAAGTATGGGGCAAAGTAAACTAAAAGAGTCCGTGACCTAATTGTTCTGACTGAAAATGTAAGACCCTACGCTTGCACTTTCTCAGTCAAAATCGAGCACTACCTTTCCACATTCTCCTGATAACATCAAGCGAATTGCAGTTTTGAATGCCTTTGGTGGAAAGCGATGTGTTAGGACATCACGGATTTTGAGGTTTCCTTCAACCATTAATTTTTGCATGGTATCCCAAGTCGCCCACATTCGACGACCGTTGATTCCTTTGACATGTAGATATCTGAAAACGATATCATTGATTGGTACCTTTGGTTCACTGCTGTAGACCCCCAATATGTTGAGATAACCCCCCATTCTAGTTGTTTTTATGGCATTGGTTAAGGCTGGTGATGAACCACTAAATTCACAAGAGTTGTCAACACCTGTTCCGTCTGTGGCTTCAAGAATTGCTGCTTGGACATCATCATCTTTTCCTAACACTAGGTCGGCACCGAGTTTTTTTGCGAGATCCATTCGATATTGATTATCCCAATCTATGCCGATAATTTTGCTTGCGCCCATTTGCCGAGCCACGTCAACAGCAAAGAGTCCAATCGGGCCCAACCCATGTATTGCAATTGTTGAATCCTTTACCGGCCCTCCAGTCAAAGTATGAATGGCATTGCCAAGAGGGTCTTGCATTGATGCGTGCCTAGATTCTAAACCTGGGGGGTTATGTCTTGCTGAGGATGCCAGAATGGTGAAATATGGCGCGAAAGCACCGTTGGAATGAACTCCAAAAATAGAACCATTCTCGCAGATATGAGCATTCCCTTCTTCGCATCGAGGGCAATCCCAATCGGCCAAATGGCATTCTACTGAGATGAAATCCCCAACTTTGTGGCTATTGACTGATAAACCAACTGCTACTACATAGCCACAAGTTTCGTGCCCAGTTATGGTGCCCAGTGGAACTTCTGATTTTGCCCAATCATCCCATTTCCAAATATGAAGATCGGTTCCACAGATGCTAGTGGATAGGGTTTTGACCAGTACTTCATTTGTCTCGGGAGAGGGTATGGGATGCTCGATTAAGTCGAAGCCATCTTCTTCAGGACGTACCTTGGTCCATGCTAACATGGTTTCAGGAATAGTACCCATGTCTCTTGCTGATTTAGTCGAGGTCTTCAGTGTTTGCAATGGTTCATATAGGGGCTCATGGTCCCACACTATACAACCGATGGTTAAGCAGTAGTGATTCAATGTCAGATAAGAGTGAAGACTGGGAAGAGGCGATGCTGAACAAGATGGCAGAGATGTTCAAACAAATGGGTCTTGAAGTCGATATTTCCACACTACGCGGCATGATGAGCCAATTCCAACATAAGTTCGAGGAAATGGGATTTGACCCAGAGAAGATAGCCAAAGGTGGCATCAACCTTAACTTCGATATGTCTAGTCTAAAGGATATGCTTGGTGGTGGGGGGGACCTCAACGACATGCTTTCCAACCTTGGCTTCGATGTCAAGGTAGATGCGAAACCCGCTGAGGTGGTTGTGCCAACAGAAGATGATGGCGAGGCAGCCTTGAAAGAACTTCCAGAGCCTGAAATTTACTTAGATGGTTGGGAGATGTTCATCACCGTCGATTGTACTAAACAAGTTGAACTCGAGGAAGAGGAGATGGAGTTAGAGTTAGTCGAGCAAGGTAGTCTACTAGAAGTCCTAAAAACAACACAGGTATCTCCAGTAGCACGAATTGAACTACCTCATGCCTGTGATGAACTGGTAGAATGGTCGTTGAATAATGGCATCCTTGATGTTACTCTAAAATTAACTCCACCTGGTGCAGACTTCGATGAGGATGAGGGAGAAAGTGATGATGACGATGATGAAATCATCGAAGTTCCTGATGTAAGTATTGACCTCTCAGATGATGATGAAGGCGAAGATGGTGGAATACCAATTTTTTGAATAAAAAAACGAAGGTGGAAAAAATGGGAAAGGTAATTGGAATAGATCTTGGAACGACAAATAGCTGCGTTGCAACCCTTGAGGGTGGCGAGCCAGTGGTGATTGCAAATGCAGAGGGAGCAAGAACAACTCCCAGCGTAGTGGCATTCGCCAAAGATGGTGGCGAGAGAATGATTGGAGTAGTGGCAAAGCGTCAAGCAGTAACTAACTCCGAACGCACTTTCCTATCTGTAAAGAGACATATGGGTAGCGATTGGAAAGAGAGTGTTGATGGCACGGAATATACCCCCCAAGAAATCAGTGCAATGATTCTTCAAAAGTTGAAGGCTGATGCAGAAGCATATCTCGGAGAAGAGGTCACTCAAGCAGTAGTAACCTGTCCTGCATACTTCACAGATGCACAACGCAAGGCAACCAAGGATGCAGGCCGAATTGCAGGGCTTGAAGTCCTCCGCATAATCAACGAGCCAACAGCAGCCGCATTAGCATATGGTGTTGACAAATCTGATGACCAAACAATTCTGGTTTACGACCTAGGTGGTGGAACATTCGATGTATCTGTCTTGGAGATTTATGAAGTCGATGGCCAACCTCAAATTGAGGTTAAGGCAACTAACGGAAATAATAAACTCGGTGGCGACGATTTCGATGAGAAGTTAATGAGTTACTTGGTTGATGATTTCAAGAAAAATACTGGAATAGACCTCTCAAAAGATATGCAAGCCATGAGCCGCCTTCGTGAGGCTGCTGAAAAAGCCAAGATAGAACTTAGCGGAACAGTGCAAAGCCAAGTCAATCTGCCATTCATCACCATGAAAGATGGAAATCCAGAGCACTTAGATATCACTATAACTCGTGCAAAATTTGACGAACTAACAGCTGATTTGGTAAGGAAAACTATGACGCCAACAAAGAAGGCCATGAAAGATGCAGGCATCTCCAAAGGAGAAGTAGACAAGGTACTTCTAGTCGGCGGTTCAACCCGTATCCCGGCTGTTCAAGAAGCCATTGAGAAGGAAGTCGGAAAGGCACCATTCAAGGGTATTAACCCTGATGAAGCAGTTGCAGTTGGGGCAGCCCTTCAAGCAGGAATCATCGTTGGAGACCAGGACGTTTCAGACATTCTTCTACTCGATGTAACTCCGCTAACTTTGGGAATTGAAACACTGGGAGGCGTCATGACAACTATGATTGAGCGCAATACTACAATCCCAAGCCGTAGGTCAGAGACCTACTCTACTGCAGCAGATAACCAACCTGCTGTAGAAATCCATGTGCTCCAAGGTGAGCGTGAATTCGCAAAAGACAACATAACACTCGGGCAATTCCATTTGGTTGGAATCCCAGCAGCCCCCCGTGGTATGCCACAAATCGAGGTCACTTTCGATATCGATGCAAATGGAATCGTCAGCGTTAGTGCCAAAGACTTGGGAACTGGAAAAGAACAATCGATTAAGATTGAATCTGCAACTAGTTTGACTGAAGATGAAATCCAAGAGAAAATCTCTGATGCTGAAGCAAATGCAGAGGAAGACCAACTCCGCAAGGCCAAGATCGAACTTCGCAACATGGCAGACCAGATTGTCTACCAGACTCGCCGTACTCTAGACGAAAGTGGAGACAAATTGGAAGATGATGACACAGCTCCAGTAAAAGAGAAGTTAGAGGAGTTAGAGAAATTGGTAATGGATGAAGAAGGAAAGCCATTCGACCTAGATGGTATTGACGAGGCATCAATTCAGGCCAAAGTCAAGGAAGTCGAAGAAGCAATGCATGCAATTTCCGCAAAACTCTACGAGGCAGCAGCCTCTGAAATGGCCGCCCAAGAAGCAGAGAGTGGAGATTCTGAAGGCCAATCCTCTGATGATGGCGTAGTCGATGCAGATTTCGAAGTCGTCGATGAAGATTGAGGGTTTCGGACATCAAGATTCAAACATAAAGGTTGATTCGGTGAGGTTGTCAAGATGGCTACCTCAGATGATACCAGCATTCTCGAAGATACAGAGAGGAGCAGCGGTCGAGCTGCGCTTCGCAAGAATGTTCAGGCTGCAATGGCCTTGGCTGGGGCGGTACGTTCTACTCTTGGCCCAAAGGGTTTGGATAAACTGCTTCTCGATTCCGAAGGGAAGATTCAAGTCACAAATGATGGAGTAACTGTGTTGGAGGCGGCTAAAGTTCAGCACCCAACAGCTCGGATGTTGATATCCAGTAGCAGTACTCAAGACAGAGTTGCCCGAGATGGAACAACCAGTACTGTTCTGATAACTGCAGAGATGTTACAGAATGCTTGGGACCTAGTCAATCAAGGAGTTCACCCGACAGTTATTGCTGCGGGATACAGACTTGCTGAAAATCAATCTCAAATAATTCTTGAAGAGATTTCTCGAAATCTCAAAAGTGAAAAAGAGATTTTGCAGGCCACCCAAACTTGTCTTGCAGGTAAGGGCGAATCATCTCTACAAGGTACACTTTCAGTATTGGCAGTCGAGGCAGCAGCAGCGATTGCAGAACAAGGCGAAGACGGAATCAAAGCAGACCCAACTAGAATCAAAATTCTTGCCAATAAGGGTGGTCAATCAAGTGATACTCACTTGGTAAATGGAATCGTTATCGCCAAACGCCCTGCCCATCCAGAGATGGAAGAGAGACTTGAAGGTGGAAGGATCTTGGTCATCGATGGTGCCCTTGAAAGACAACAAATGGTTATGGATGCAAAACTCAAGATAACCTCCCCTGGAATGCTCCAAGCATTCAGGAATAAGGAACAAGAATTACTTACAGAACAAGTAGAAGATGTTGTATCCCTAGGGGTAAACATTCTAGCTGTCAAAGATGGAATTGACGACTATGCTCGCTCGATGTTGGAAGCCAAAGGGATAACCGCTTATCGAAGAGTAGAGCGCAAGGACCTAGAACAAATTTGTATCACAACTGGTGCAACCATGGTCCATTCGGCCAATACTGCGAGTGCAAAGGACATCGGTTCTTTCCACAGCAGTAGACAGGAGTTGTGGAGTGATACTTCACACTGGATATTAGAAGGTTCAACCAACAAAGGGCAGACTTTGATCACCAGAGGTAGTAGCGAAGAAATGTTAGATGAAGTTGAACGCTGCTTTGCTGATGCATTAGGTGTAGCCTGTCAATTACACGAAGAGGCAAGACTGCTTCCTGGTGGAGGTGCAACTCAAGTTGCCTTAGCACGTAGGCTGCGAAGATATGCGGAGACTATACCAGGTCGCGAGCAATTAGCTGTAGAGGCATTCGCTGATGCCTTGGAGGTCATTCCAAGAGCCTTAGCAGAAAACGCAGGTTTGGATTCACTTGGCAACCTCTTGGAATTGACTGCAGCACAGAGTAATAGTGAGAATGATTGGCTTGGCCTTGACCTCCGCAGTGGAACCATTTCTGATATGGATGAAGTTGGAATCAGGGAACCATTGCGAATCAGTCGCCAAGCAATCAAAGGGGCTACCGATTCTGCCGTCGCAGTATTGCGAATTGATGATATTTTATGGGCTAAGCAAGATGCACAAGTTCCAGATGAAGTTCAACAGCAATTGGATGAACAATATGGTTGAAAACCTTAGCCTCTCCTTGAAGATTCATGAAGTGTCCACGCTGTGGCTTTTCCAACCCTCACGGAATCCACACTTGTCAGAACTGTGAAGGCCAGATGGTGCAATCATTTGCATCCCGTCCAAGCACTTCTCATGATACTGAATTCACTGTACCCATTATTCAAGAAGAGCAGCCTGAGTCTGAAAAGAAAGGAAATGGGTTGGCCATTCTCCTAGTCATCTTATTCATGGCTTCAATGATTGGCGCTTCTGCTTTCTTCGGCATGCGTGGAGTGTTCTGATTACTGCTTAGTAATCATGTGGTGCAGTGCTCGCACATGAATTCCTGTTGCGCCATGTCCAACCATCTTGTTGGTCTTGGCTCCCCATGCTGTTCCAGCGATATCCAAGTGAGCCCAAGGAATCTGCTTTGCATCTTCTTCATCGCTCTGTTTCTGAACGAATTGCTTGAGGAAAGCAGCGGCACCATTGGAGCCACCCCAGCGGGTTGGGCCGATGTTTTGTAGGTCAGCAATCTTACTGCTCTTCATTTCTTTTTCAAAGGCCGGAAGGAGAGGCATCTGCCAGATTAATTCTCCACAGGCTGCTCCAGATACTCGTAGGCGCTTTGCTAAATCATCATCATTTGACCACATTCCAGTAGCCTCATGTCCCAGTGCAACAACAATTGCTCCCGTGAGGGTTGCAAGGTCGACAATCCATGATGGATTATATTCTCCAGCCTTCCATAGGCCGTCTGCAAGAACCAGTCTACCTTCCGCATCGGTGTTCAATACCTCGATGGTCTTACCTGATAGTGTTGTGATAATGTCCCCCGGACGTTGTGCATTTGAGGAAGGCATGTTTTCTGCCATGCAGGAAATAGCGATGATACGCTCTTCATGACCGCTGGCCCACAATGCCTGCATGAGTCCGAAGGCGGTAGCAGAACCATGCATATCGTACTTCATTTCGTCCATACTTGAACTCGGCTTAATTGAGATCCCACCGGTATCGAAAGTAATTCCCTTGCCGACAATGACTGGAGGCTGATTTCCCGCATCAGGATTCAAATCGAAAATCACCATGCATGGTTTGCGGTCGCTTCCCATTCCAACTGCGCATAGTCCCCCCATACCGAGTTCTTCTGCTGCTTCGTATGAGATAATCTTGACATCGACATTGCTCTTTTCTTTGGCCCAGTTATTGGCTTGGTGTGCATAGGCCATTGGGTAGAGGTCGTTGGGTGGAGCATTTCCTAGGTCTCTTGCTAAGTGAACTCCTGTTGATACTTGAGCAGCAGTTCTAGCTGCTGCTGTTAGCGCTTCGACATTTTCTGCTGCAACTTGAGCGTGCAGAATCAAGTCCTCCTCCTCATCTTCATCCTCATCTTTTGATTTGTATTTATCATAGGAGTAATCGCGAAGAATTGCACCTTCTAAGTAGGCGGCTGCTTGGCTTGAATCCATACAACCTAAGCGAGCGGTAAATTCGCATCCATGCTGCTTTCCTCGCTTTGCCACCAGAGAGGCTCCAGCATTTCGGGCAGCATCATCATCAAAATCTGTGGATTTACCTAGACCAACGAGAATGACCTTTCCTTCGAGGTTATGAATAGTCAGAGAACTACCTGTTTTAGCGCTGAAATCCCCAGCATCGATGACATGTTCAATCATGTTCAAGAGGGCTCTATGGATTCCAAAATGGTCGAAATCTTCGCCGTTGCAAACATCCTCAAACATCGGTAAAACCAAGGTTCCAACTACATTTGCACTTGCATCTACTTTGACTTCCATTCTCTCAACCAGTTTAGGCGAGTAGGATTGGCTTTGTCAAGCCTCGCCTTCAGGCATTTGCCTTACTTAGCCACCATGCCGCTGCTAACATCGCAAAAATCATGCTAAATGGGTCAAACATTCCCCATCCCCCCAACCAATATTCATCCTCAACTTGTTCTGCAAAGGATAAATCTACACTCTCATTGACCCATTGAGCACTGTTGATAACTCGTTTTTGATATGATAGTCTCCATTCCCCATTATCATAGTCAAACCCATTGGTTGAAACACTGATTTTACTTGTAGCGTTAACAGTGAAATTATCAGATTGCCAAAGAATTTCTCTAGTACCGAATAAGCGGTAACTATCACTATCTTCTTTACTTATATATTGTAGTGTAGCATTCCTTGTAGTAGCCCTTCCATCATTTACAATGTCGAAACTTACTACACCATCGTCTATTGCGATTGATTCAACAGTCAATCTTGCTCTCCAATACCAAACATTATCGATTAAATATTTCATAACATCTAATTCTTCTCCAAGTCTTTCTGACAAAGGTTCGATTGTACCTAGTAACCATTGCTCATCATCAGTTTCAAATGTGAAAGTTGGGAAACCCATTATCCCGTATCCATAGTCTCTGCTGGTTCCACAATTTGGATACAACCCCTGATTTGCATTTTGAATTGGAATATCAGAGATATTTGCGTGAACTTCATCCCTAATCCCGTGGAATAACTCCCAATCTGAAGGTTGGTCGGGCCATTTACCCCAAGGGTAGAGCATAATCCAAACTCCAGTATGCATTGTTACATACAGATCTGCATCAGGAACTACCGTGTTCATGTAATTTGAATTCGCAAGAGTTTCAGCTTCACTGAATGCACTACTCCCTGGCTGGGTCGTTTCACAGGTATTCCAGTAATGGTCGTAATTTCGATTCAAATCTACTTGGTTAATGTTCCATCGGGTGTCAATATCATTGCCATCTGCATTCAACATAATGAGAATGTGTAGTTCAGTTGTAGTAAGAATATCAATGACTTCTTGATCTCCAGCTGCCCAACCATCGATGTAATATTCAGCGGTTAAGAATGCCAATTCTGTTCCCAGGTGCTCATTTCCATGATGTCCACCATCGATGTAAACAATTTCTTTCTGTGTACCATTTGGTTTGGTATTTTGAGTCCAATCAGAAATTTGAACAACCCATAGATTTCTACCAAGCTCGGTTTGCCCTGCAATGTCCAACACGACGATTTCAGGATAATCTGCAGCCCATGATTGTACATCGGTAGTCAGTGTCAGATAAGAATGGTACCAGTGTTCTTGCACAATATCGGGTTGCTGAGCCTCTGAAATTAAAGCCGTAAAGGGTGCGAGAACTAGCATAGCCAGAAGTATGTAGGTCCGCATCAAACCTTGCTGAGGCTTGCCATTCATCAATCATCCTCTATTGTGAGTCACCTTCAAAACCTGATTTGAGCCGCAAGAGCCGTGTCAGACCAACTTGCCCATGGCCGCCATGTCTATCTTGACTATACTGGGTTCCATCCACAAATTGAAGATACAGCCACTTGGATACTGGACTTGCTCCTTGATGCCGCAAAGGAATCGGGTGTGAAGGTGGTTCATTCTCACGTTGAGCCATTTGATGGAGTTGAATCCCCTGCAGGCTTTGCAGCAGTGGTTCTAATCGATGAGAGCCATATCACTGCACATTCCTATAAGGAAAAGGGTTGGTTAGCGATTGATGCTTTCACCTGTGGAGAACATGACCCAAATGATATTGCTGATAGATTGCACATGTCCTTGCAGTATTCATGCCCAAATTTAGAATTGAAAGCTCGGCGTTGCGTTGATAGGTTCCTAAATTGAGGTTTGATAATGCGCCGATTCATCGATGAAAACCTGCACCATTTCAATGCTGGTGAGTTACAACGCTGTGCTGCTTCACTCGATTTGTTTCTCAAACAAGGAGGGAAATTAATGATTACATTAGCAGGTGCTATGTCAACCGCACGAATCGGTATCTTACTTGGACCTGCCATTCGTGCTGGCTTGGTTCACGCCATCTCCTGTACGGGTGCTAATCTTGAAGAAGACCTGTTTAGGGTAGTTGCACCGGAGTCTTACCCTAGGATAGATTGGAGAAACCTTTCAGCCGAAGAAGAAGCAAATTTACAAAATAGAGTTACTGATACCTGTATTCCTGAAGAAGAAGCGATCCGAAAAGTAGAGGCACAGTTGCTGAAGGTTTGGAATAAATCCACTTTGGATAAACCGCCCCATGAGTATCTCTATGAGGTATTGCCAGAATCAGAATCCAGTTGGCTTTGTGCAACTAGAGAGATGAATATACCAATTTTCACTCCTGCATGGGCAGATAGTACGCTGGGTAATATCTTCAGTGCTCATCTCATTGATGGCAGTATTGAATCGTCATCAGTTATTCGTAATGACCTTGATCGAATGAAGGACTTGGCAGAATGGTATCGAAATCAAAACAACCCACTTGGATTTCTACAAGTAGGGGGAGGTATTGCTGGTGATTACCCAATATGTGTTGTGCCAATGCTACGTCAAGACCTCGGATTAGATGTACCAATGTGGGCTTGGTACGCCCAAATTTCAGAATCTCGCCCTTCATTCGGCGGTTATTCAGGAGCTCCACCTAATGAAAAAATATCTTGGGGGAAAATAGCAGTTGATACACCGCGTTTTGCCATAGAATCAGATGCAACCATCGTACTACCGATGATTCTGCAATATCTACTCGACGGGCAATGACTGGAAATAACCACACTCAACTAGAGTTCGCTCTTTTCCATTCCGAGTTGGGGAATGCCAACGCCCTTCTTGACGAGCATGAATGTGGCAGGCTAAGACCTTAGTTGCCAACATTGCGGCAGTGAATTGGGTCAATGGACTATCTTTTCCTGGCACGATTTCATTGACATCAGAGGAGATAATCTTAGCACTGGGGTTGGCGAATAATACTTCAATAGCCTCAACTGCATGCCACATTTGCAAACCACCAGCAACTGGTGTGCCAGTATCTGGGACCAATGCTCCATCCATGCCATCGATGTCGATACTGAGATGAACTGGACCTGTTATCGATGAAAGAACCGCTAGTAATTCTTGCCAGACTTTTGTTCCATCACACGGGCTCATCAAATCACGGGCAAAAAAAGTCTGAACTCGTGAATCATTCTCTATGACTTCTGCTTCTTCTCGAC
>Ga0302134_10000493_pt1 | contig 17035 bp, 10 predicted proteins | sample CB9_SCM_MG_FD_203123 | JGI IMG/M metagenome (GOLD analysis project Ga0302134, IMG submission 203123) | Marine microbial communities from Western Arctic Ocean, Canada - CB9_SCM | ecosystem: Environmental > Aquatic > Marine > Oceanic | place: Canada: Western Arctic Ocean | collected 2017-09-19
AGACAGCATTTGTACTTCCAATAAGATGTTCAGTTTCAATCCGTATTCCACCTTCAGCTCTTATCCTCGCATTTCTAAGATCTAAATTCTTTGCCTTAATTCTTACTAAACCCGCTTGCGTTTTGGATTCATTATTTTCCAAATCAGGAGTTGGCAATTCCGAGAAAGGAAGCCTTGAAACTACATTCGTAATCCTAAACCCATAATACGAGTCGTTAAATGTTGTAGACCTCTGCTCACCTCTAGAAAAATCTTGAAATTCCGGAACATAATTACCAGGTATACCATTCTGGAATTCAGCAGGCGTATATCTAGTTACCACAAAATTTTGAGGCACACCAAAATTTTTGCTAGCTGTCTCTCTTGAATTTATAAGTAAACCATTCGCTGCATATGCAACATTAGGCTGCTCATCAATAATATATATCGAAGCTGTGTCATTAACACCATGGATTACATTCGTGATACCCTCGGGAACTGTAAACCCGGCGACCGCGCCCAAGTAGAATCTTTCCGGACTACTACCCGCTGGAGCGTACATAGAAACAAATTTTGCATCATACATTACTTTATCTGAACCTGTATTTTTTAATAAAATACCTTGATAAGTCTCATGATACTCACTGTCACCAACTAGAATAAAATCAGTGACAAAAGAAGACTGGTAACCACCACCTCCAATTAATCCATCCCACAAAGCGTACTGACCGTAAGGAGGAGTATATTTACCGGTCAGCGAATAAGGCGATGCTATTTCCTGCCAAAGCAAATCATCAGGTGAAATAAATGAATAATAATCACCAAAACCGTAAACGCCTGCAGGAGTTGAGCCATTGTAATTTGCTCCCACTCTTAATCCCCAAAAGACATCTCTAACTCCCCAGTCCTGCTTTACCAGCAATGTCCCTGCTCCCCCTGGATTTGATGAAAACCTTCTTTGCTGATAAGGACCAAGCGAACCGTTAAGATAATTTAAATTGTAACCCCATGCCAATGGCTGACCAAAGTCATTTAACCCGTTAGGATGATCAAAATTGGGACCAGATTTAATCTCAATACCCCCTCGCACTAAATTAACATCATCACCCTCCAAATCCAGTACGCCCGCATTTTCAGCTGAGATCAAACCTTTATTAATAATCCTTTCAGCATTTATCCTTACACTTCCGGTAGAAAACTCATCACTTATACTAATAATTTTACCAGTTGAATGATTATGAAATACTTTTGCTTTTTTAGGGTCAAAATCAACACCTTGATTTTCAGTTTTAAAAGTGCTGAATTCGAAATCTTTATGAATATTTATTGTTCCTGAATTTGTGAAATACTTTGTATTGAAAAAATAAAATGGAACATTGTCAGGCGTAGCTGCGTCTATAAACCCCCGATTTACAACTTTTTCCGCATTTACATACGGCGCTTCATCCAAAATCGAATTATTTACCCATACAGAACTTTTAGAATTATCGTCACCGGTTTTAGTGCTCTGGCCAGACACAGAAACTACGCCACCACTGATCGCCATGCCCAATAAAAGACGAAACGACCATCGAAATAATTTAAATATATTTAACATATTTGTATCTCTTTATTCGCTAGAATATATTTGCTTCTCAAGATCTCGAATTGTTTGGCTGTTTGGAAAAACCATGGGTTCACTCATCGAACCATCGTAATGGCCCCAAATCCAGCCGGGCTCCTGATTTTCCTCATTCCGGAAAAATGTTGGGTCTAGATCCCAGTGGATGCCAATCTTGTTGAAACCGATCACCATATTGCCGGATGCCTGAATAACACCTGGCCCATTCAGACCCAGCGTCTGTAGCCCGTTAATTTCGTTGTTGTCGATCGCTGCCGGCGGAACGTTGGTCGAGGTGACCGTCGACGGGGCATTCATAGCGCTGAACAGTATGTCCGGCTGGGTGAAAAACTTGATGAATGTACCAGTCTTACGAACACCCTCCGTCACATAATCCATCTCGTACTGATAGGAGGGCAGAGCCGCATTGGTCGCGGCCTGCGATGAGTTCGGGATGATGTAAGTGAACGTCTGCTCCTCCAGACTGGGGAAGCGGTAATCCTTAAGGAATCGGTTGGCTGAATAATTCGTCGTCACGAGCGAATCGCCCTGCATGCGGAAGTAGCGAATCTTGTCGATGCCACCCAGCAACATTGTGTTGGTCTGCAACACAATCGGGAAGGCCAGATAGGCATGGTTGGTGCTTTGCCAGACTTCATCCTCCATCACGCCGACAAAGTTTGTGATGGCCCCACCCCCGGCCCCAAGTCCGCCGCCCTGCCCCGGCAACGCCCCGCCCGGGTTGGCCAGGTTATTCGTGCCAGTGAGAAGATTGGTGAGTGTGTTCACCACTTCGAACTGCATGTCCGTAAAGTGATAACCTGCGACATTAGTGGACGGCAGGATGATAATTTCGCCGTGCGGGCAGTTGTCGTTCATCACCGTGGTATTGTAATTGGTGGTGGTGGGCACCGCGCCAAGAACACTCCAGAGGGGCGCCTTGGGCACAACCTCCCATGAGCGATACAGCACCTCCGACTCGGAAGCTGGCACGTGGATATTGGTTATCACATTGCCGAATATGTAGTCGTAGCTCGGCTGGAACGTTCGGGACTTATTGGTGACATAAACCAGCGTGGCCGGCTGGCCAATGGGCGTCCAGGGGAAGTTGGTCAGGTACGGGGTGACGTTAGTGGTCCAGCCCATCTCCCACGCCACGTTTGTCTTGAGGATCAGTAGCGGCGGGATGTTGAGATTGGTGACCACCGAACCCCACCACTGGTTGGTCGCCACAAACTGCCTGAACGACGCCGGGGTGTTGGTGCGGGACTCCTTGCAGAACCAGCGCAGGTCGATGCTGAAGATCGCCGGGTTTGTCAGGTTCGGCTCATTGGTCATGACCTGATAAGTAAACGGCGGCAGCGGCTCCATATTGAAATTATCTTTCCGATACAGATAACGATAACCACCGATGTCGTCACGCGTGGGAGCCACGAGATATTTGCCCTCATCGAGCCTCGGCACCCGGTTGTCGATCGTGCCGGCAAGCGTGATGATCGGCTTGGTGACATCGATCGGGAACGGCTGCGCGTTGGTGGCCCCCAGCACGACCCACGAGAGGAGCGTGCCGTTGACGTACTTGCTCGGGCCGTAGCTGATCGGATCCCAATTTCGAAGCGTGACCGAACCGAACTCGAGTTGGAACGCGCTGTCCTCCGGGTTGCCCAGCCCCATAAAGCCGAACAACTCGGCCAAGGCGTACGACTTGATGTCGAGAATCCGATCGTTGTACGCACGGGGATGAAAGCGATCCGGCCGAACCGGGTAATTCCAGAGATTGTTCTCGTTGGCGGAGGACGGCGGATAGTTGGTGGCGATGGTGGAGGCCGGCGGGATGGCGTTTAGGATGCCCATCGCCTTCTCAATCGCCACAACGCCGTTTGACCCAAAGTAATTCAGGAACGACTCATCGTAGGTGTACGTGATCACCGGCGAGTTCCATCGGTATTCCTCGCCAAGGTTGTTCACCACCACCCGGTTGGTGCCGTTGGCCAGGGTGAAGGCATGCGCCCCCGACGCCCCCGCAAGGAGGAGACCCGTTGCCAACACCGTTCTTTTTGAAAAATTAAACATACCGTCAACGAATCTTTTTGATCCGGTAAAAATTCATGTTTGAGACCGATTCCAGCGTAATGCCGGCGCGGCCCTCCAGAGCCAACACTGGTTCGCCGACGTTCGCCCAGTCGTCGCTGCCCAGCGCGGCGGTGTGCTGCAACTGATACAGCGCGCCGAGTCGTGCGTTCCACTCGAGCCGCGTCCCCTTCTCTAGCTTGGTCAAGCGTACACTCAGCGCGTCCGCCCCATCCGACGGGTCGGTGCCGGCAGCAAATTCCTGCTCGTTGCTGGCCCCGTCACCATCGCTGTCTTCGCTGGCGCTTGGCCAAACGGCGGCGTCTTTACCGAAGTGCCGATGCTGCCAGTCATCCGGCAGTCCGTCGGTATTGTAGTCGCGGCCCCACGTCTTTGTGACGCCGAACGATGAAAGCTCCGAGCGCCGTCCGTCCCCAAGCACGTACGCCACCTGAAAGGCGTACTCGCTGCCAGGACGTAGCCCCCGCCAAACCACTTGGTTGACAGCAAACAACTTTGGCGTCGTCAACCCGTCGAAATAAACCTCATAATGTTTCACGTTCATGCCGTTCACCGCCGGCCACGAGACGAGCAGCTCCGTGTCGCTGACCGCGTTCACGAACACCTCTGCAATGGCCGGCAACAACGCGGGCGCCGCGTCGCTGCCATAACGCTGGCCGACGACATCGAACCCACTCTCCCCAAGCCTAGGAGTGGACCATGCCACCAAAAACTCTCCAGTATCCGAGACGCTCAGCGCCGGCTGCACCTGCGAGTGGGCCTGAGCGGTGTTGACCCGCACCTCGTCGTCGAGCAACCGTCCGGTCGTGCTGATGAACCGACCCATGACAGCCTCGCGGGACTTGTCCTGCCCGAGACTGTTCCACACCAACATCGCCCCTTCCTTCCCGCCGCGCAACTGGGGCGCGAACTGGTCGCCGGCCAGATGCGTGTTGGCCAGCAACGGCTCAGAGAGTGGCTTGAGATTGAGATCGAAACTGCGCGCCCCGATATCCCACCGATGCTGCTTCTGCTTCAGGTTGAGCTGCTCCCAAGCGACCACGAGACTCCTGCCGGACAAGGCCACGCTGGGGTTGGCGCTGATGCCGGGTGCGTTAACAACGACCTCGGCGCCCTGCGCCTGGCCAGTCGCGGAGAAAATGCGGGCCACCACGTCGAGCGACCTGGCATCCTGCTGCTGATCGGACACCCACACGGCGGCGAACCCGCCACTGGGCAGCGCCACGAGGCGTGACTTGTGCTGGTTTCCCAACGAGAATTCATTCAACCGGAACGGATCGGTCACCGCCGTGCCATCCGCACCGATGACCCGAGCAGAGACGCCCTTGACGCTGCCGTCGGCGAGATAATCGGTCCATGACAGCACTGAATTGCCGTTCTTCAACACGGCGAGCGACGGCTCGGTTTGCTCGCCTGACTCCGGGCCTATGGCCAAAAGATCGTTAGCGAGGAACACGCCCTTCGCATTGGCAACCCGGTAATGCACGCGATGAAAACCGCTCACGCCGCCCTCCCAGGCGAAGACCGCGCCACCGCCGGGCAGCATACCGACCTGCGGGCTTTCCTGGTTACCCTCTAGTAAACTATTGATCCGCACCGGGGCGCCGACCGGGTTGCCGGCAGCGTCGACACGCAGCGCGCTGATGCCCAGACCGGACTCGTCGGTGGCGTTGTCCTGCCAGACGAGAAAGCCACCCTTGGGCCCCATGGCCAGGCGCGTGCCGATCTGGTCACCGACAAGTTTGCCGGTTAGGTCGAACTCTGTGCCCTTAGCCTCGTAACGCAGGTCAGCCGTGGCGGTGGAAAGCCCCACCGCTGACAGGCCAAGCGCGCAAGCCAAGCGCATTGTCTGTGCTGTGTACTTCAAAATCATCATTCAAACAGGGCGCCCTGCCGGGCCTCCCGCAAATTGTTCAGCATCGTCCTGAAACCCCACGTCTCGAAGAGCTTCTCCAGACGGGCCGTGTCCTGGAATCCTCTGCGGAGATCGTCCAGTCCCGGCACGCCCGGCAAATCCAGTTTCAGCGCCACGAGCGACTGGTTACGACGCACTACCACCTCGGCGGCGGCGAGCGACTCGCGCTGCTTATCGCGCCTGACCTCGGCCAAGCGCCTGTAAATCCCGTCCACGGAGCCGAACTGGTTGAGCAGCACCGCCGCAGTCTTGACGCCCACGCCCGGCACGCCGGGGATGTTGTCCGCCGCATCGCCGACGAGGCTCAGCCAATCGACGATCTGCGACGGTTGAACGCCGGTCTTTGCCACGACGGCGTCGACGTCCATCGGCACACCTGACTTGTCTGCCGGGTTCCACATCTTGACGCGGTCGTTGATCAACTGCAGAAAATCCTTGTCCGAGCTGGCGATGGCCACCTCAAACCCCTCGGCCTCTGCGCGGCTGGCCAACTGGCCGATGCGGTCGTCCGCCTCGACGCCGTCGTCACACACGCTTGCCCACCCCTCGGCCTCGAGGTACTCGACCATTTCATCGAGCTGCACCTCCATGTCATCCGGCATCGGGTCGCGCTGGCCCTTGTAGTCGTCGAGCTCCTCAACGCGCTCCGCATCAAGGCCGCCGTCCCACACCACAACGGCGTGAGTGGGCAGTACCTGCGCCTCGATCTTGGCCAGCATGTTGATGAAACCGTAGATGGCGTTGGTCGGCTGGCCGGACGGCGACGTGAGCCCACGGATGCCGTAAAACGCCCGGTAGGCGAACGCATGCCCGTCTATGATCAAAAGTCGCATCTGCTTTTCAACTAACGCCAACGGTTTGTTAATCAATATCTGGCCTGATCCAGCGCCGGCTGCTGTGACTGGATGTTGCCGGAGTTGTAGGGCCAGTCGTCCTCGGTATGTACCGGGTTGCCAGCCGGGTCTATGATCCGGGGGCTGACAAAAATCATGAGGTTTTTCTTCTCCGTGTGTGAACGCTCGCTGCGAAACAACCGGCCGATGAATGGCAAGTCGCCGAGCATTGGAACCTTGTCCTTCACCTTGACGACGTTCTCGGCGATCAACCCTCCTAGCACCAGTGTCTGGCCGTCCCAGACATGCACCGTGGAGGTAATGTAACGCACGCGGATGCTGGGCAGTGCCAGCGGCTGCTGCAGCGCGCCCGACACGGTGTTGCCGACACCGGCAATCACCTGGTTCGTGAACGGCGCTTCCTCGTACCCGAGGAACTCGGTGATCTTCGGGATCACGGTCAAATGAATGGTGTAACCGTCGGAAGCCACATAAGGGATCACGTCGAGCGTGGTGCCGAATGGCATCGTTGTGGTCTGGTAATTCTGAGCCGCTGAACCAAAACCAGCGCCGCCGAGCAAACCACCCAGACCGCCGCCCTGTCCGCCGCCCTGTCCGCCGCCCTGTCCGCCGCCGCCGAAACCACCGCCGCCGCCGCCCATGCCGCCGCCGCCGCCCATGCCGCCGCCGCCCATGCCGCCGCCGCCGCCCATGCCGCCGCCGCCGCCGCCCTGACCGAAGCTGCCGCCGCCCTGTGAGCTGACCACGGAGACCTGCGGCACCTCAATTGGTTGGCCGCCGCCGCCCTGGCTACTGGTGGCGATCGATTTCAAATCCGTCACGGAAATCTGTGTCTGGCGTCCGCTCAGCGTGGTGACTTTCGGCGCGGAAAGCAGATCCACCCCGTCACGCTGCTCGATGGCGCGGATAATCAGCCGGAACTGTGGGTCGGTCAAAATACCGGTGACAGTGCCTAGCGTGGGTATGCTGGGGTTTTTGCCAACAGCCTGCCGGAGCCCGGAGGTCAAGAGTCCGTCCGTCTCGGCCGGGAGCATCACAGTCGGACTGTATCCATAAGTTGCATTGCCCTGGCCAGCAGCAGCCCCACCGCCGCCACCTTGGCCAACCGCGCCGCCTGCCGCTCCCGCGCCGGCCGGATCAATCGCGCCGCCTTCCGGCCCGACGCCTGGGAAGAGGCCTCCCTTACCGTCGTTGAATGACGGGGCTGAACCGGCGGAAACGCCGATTTTGCCACCTGGCATTATCCAGTTGCCCAAGATCCAGTCAAATCCGATGGCCTTGGAGTCGGTCTGAGAGAACTCGGTGAACTTGGCCTCGATCTGAACCTGCGGCGTTGTAGCATTAAGTATCTTTATGGCCTCGTCGATGATGTCGAGATCCTGCCGAGTCGCCCTAACGAACAACAGGCCCAAGCGGTCATTGAAAAAGAGCGCCTTCTGTTCTGTGCCACCGCCGAGGCCTCCCTGATCACCACCAAAACCAGCGCCGGCCTGCCCTCCCTGCGCACCCTGGGGCACGTTCGCTTGGCCAAGGTCCACGCCGCAAGCGGTGAAAAATTCACGAACTAAAACCTGAATCTCAAGCGCAGAAGTAGCACGGGTCACCCCTGCCAAGCCACCCTCGGCAAATGCAGAAGAGGCACTGCCGCCGATGCCGCTGCCACCACCCATGCCGCCGCCACCCATGCCGCCGCCGCCGCCGCCGCTCATACCGCCGCCACCGCCACCCATGCCGCCGCCGCCGCCGCCGCCACCTTGACCGGAATCGGCGCTGACGTAGGAAACGCCGACCGACTGCAGGCCCTGGATGAACGTGTCGGGATCAACCCGGTAAGTGCGGGTCTCAAGACGCGGCCCCTCGGAGGGCGCGTGGGAGAAAATGATGCCCCAGTCCTCGACCGAGTATTTGATCGGGATGTTGGAGACTTTCATGATGATTTCGAGCAACTGCTTTAAAGTAACATTTCGCAGAGCCGGATCTATCGAGATGGTGACCTCTTGGGCAATGTTCACTTCGGTATCCTCCTGCACCTGCTGTAAGCCTCCACCGAAGGGGTCGTTCGGGTCACCAAATCCACCCTGTGACGGATCTGCACCGAATCCCGATTGCTGTATAAGGCCGGTGTTCTGGTCAACGATGATATTGATGCCCAACGGGTCAATCCCATCGATCGTTTCGGTGAGATCGGTGATCATGTCCCTCAGTGAGATGTTGTCCAACGTGCCGGTGACGGGGAAGCGCTCCAGCCGGATGTTTTGGAGCATGCGATGGATGCGTGTGCGGCCGGGGCCGGTGTAAATCTCTGTAGGAAAACTGTTTGTCGGCGAAATGTTGGCCAAGGGGTTCGGCACTATGAGACTCTCGTGGGAGGTGGGAGCCACCCAATCCTTGGTGACATTTTTAATGGCCTCGCGGGAGGTCATATCGCGTTTCTTGACCTGAATGGTGTTCTTGGCTTCCTGCACGAGAACCATGTAGTAACTGGCGCCCCGGTTGGACGGGTCGATCTCAAGCGCCTGCCTCAACTTGGCCTCGGACTGATCGTAGCGGGCCATTTCATATAACAGCTTGGCATCCTGCACGAGGGTAGCCGCCTGGATTTTCTCCTCAACGACGTCCTTGACCTCCCCGATGATTTCCTCGCTTGGCATCCGGCCGCGTAGCTTCTCAAGCTGCGCGTCGATCGACTGCAATTGCCCGCGAGCCTGTAGGTTGCCGGGAGAGAGCAAAAGAACGCGCTGTACCTGCTTCCTCGCCTCGGTAAGATTCCCGCTAGTGGCGTATTTCTCCCCCAAGCTCAGGCGGACGCGGGTCAGGCCCTCAAGTGTGGACGCGCTCTCCGCGTCGATACCTTTGGCGCTGACACCGATCGACTCGACCTCTATCTGCGCTGCCTCGTAAAGAATTGCCGCGGCAATGAGGTTGCCGCCCTGCTCGACCGTCTTGGCCTCAGCCAGTTTATTGCGAAGCTCGATGATGGCTGCCTGGCGTCGCACCACTTCCTGGGCCGCTTTTTGGGCCGGGGTCTGTGCCTGCGCGAAAGGCAGGACAACAACGCCCAAAAGCAGTGCGATGCCGGCTGTCTTGATTGGTTTAATCATGATTGCTTGAGTCAGTCTGTTAAATTGGTTGGTATTCGGGGTTAAAAAAATATTACGCTCAGCTCATTGAAAAGGGACTGGGCTTTAGCACCGTACATGCCATCGGCGAAGCGTCGCTGACTGGGGGTGTTTGGCTTAGTTCAACGCTTGGCCAAGTGCGGGCCCCGCGTGAGAGAGACTCACTGCGCGTGGATGCCACGCAGTGACGCCTAGGCAAGCGGTCCTTTTTCTGGGCCAATCGCTCCGAGTCCACCCACCGGCTGGAGTTCAAATCATAAGCAACACGACCTCCTCGAGATACGAGGGGTGCGCCACGGTTGCAAGAAACCGAACGGTAATCCATTGATTGTTGGTTCTAACGAAGGCGAATTGATGTCCGCTTGGACGTTGAGGCGGTAGAAAGTACAACTTCACTCGCCTCGATGGCAACGATATTATGGCCATCATCCGCAAAAAAAAGTTTATCCCTGACACGCTTGTTGGCGTAGGTCTTGTTATCGGGCGGGTATTTCAGGGTGGCTGTATAGCCGTCGACACGTTGGAAGAGCTTGCCTTTCTCGACGGTGACGGTGCCCGCGTTGTTGGCCAACTGCAATTCAAACGCAGTGGGATCGGCGGGGGCTCCCACGATCTTAATCAGGGTAAACATGTCGCGCGTATCCTTGTCATTCAGCTGGGCCGTTGTCGTCATGCGGAGCCGTTTCTTCTTGGTTTCCGCCGCCTCGCGCGTGACGGCAAAGCGGTATCGGGTTTTTTGGGCGGTGCCGGTGGTGCCACGGTACTCGATCTTCAGGTAAAGCGGCAAGGTTTCACTAAGTACGATGGCCCCGGCGCCGATCTCGTTTCCGAGCTCGACCTTGAGCGTGGTTCCCTGACGGGTCACCCTCCACTGGACAGGATTGAACAGGTTGTGTGGGTTGCTCAGGTTCAGAGTCTCGGCATCTTCCAACCGGGCAAGTGTCTCCTGATATTTAGACATGTCCATCTTGTCCATTTCTTTTACCTGCTGCACGCGTCCCGGCTCCCGGGCTTGGACTTGCTCCTCGATTTTTTCCTCGGAATCATCGGCCCAGACAATGTAGGCCGAGCCCACCAAGGCCAACATGGCCAAGCCAAGAATCGCCTTCTCGTAATGCTGTTTTAGTTGCTCCATCAGCGCTTAAATTGGTTTGTTGTCCCCTTGGAAAAGTTCCCCGTGAACCGCTCCCTACTCATCATCGACCTCATCATCATCACCGGTCGCAAACTCGTCGTTGTCCCCCCCGGATTCCTCCTCCACCTTTGCGTCCTCGATAATTTTTGCTAAGGCCGATATGGCGTCGCTCGCGTCCTTCTCCTTGGCAACAACTTTCAGGGAGTTGATGCGCAGGGTGATCTTTAGCGGGCTCTCGTCAAGCAGCAGCGAAGCGGGACGGCGGCGTTTGTTCTCGCCTGCGACCCCGCCTAAGCCCTGCCCTCCAAGCATGGCCTGATAGCGCGGATCCATCATGCCTCCGCTCCCTCCCATGCCGTACATTTCCCTGCCACCACGGCCACCGCCACCAAAGGCACCCAGAGTCATCTCGCTCTGTTCCTCCTCGAACACGTCCACGACATCGGTCGCCGCGATGACGGCTATATTTTTCACCACAAAAAAGACCTGCGACTTGTACAACTCCTCGAGCACCTTGGACAACTCGGCGCTAAACCCGCGAAAGGTCACCTCGTAAGGCATCACCCGCGCACCGGCTACAAGTCCATCCCGCGAACTGCCGTCCGCGTTGCTGCCAGTGGCGAATTTCATCACGTCATTGAGCGAAAACTCATTCTCCTGAAGGTACTCCAGCGCATCCTCCATATCCACCCCCATGTCATCCGTTTTGCGCACGACTTTGAGGCGCTTGAGGTTATAAATCTCATGGATATTTGCCTTGAAGAGCGCATCGCAAAGCACTTCAATTTCGGCCAGTTGGAACGACATGAGCTCGCGCTCCAACGGCTTGAACTCATACTTGTTCCATACCTTGGAAAAACTGAAACGGAAATCCTTGCTTTCATCTTCGATCTGAGGAAGCCGGATGCGCTGCGCCTTGCACCGGCTTTGAAGTCCGAAGACAGTACTCTGCATGAAGTCCCGGAACGTGTCGTTGTCCAGTCCGTATCGGGCCTCGGAGTCATCCTCGCTGACGCCACCGCTGCCCACCATGCCCATGCCAGGCATACCTATCATTCCCATCTGGTTGGACATCGCCTGGCCCGGGGGAGAGTTAAAGCTTGGATCGCCGCCCGCTGCTGGGTCGCCGCCCTGTGCCGGATCAAAGCCGCCGCCGCTGAAATCGTCGCTTATGATGATTGCAATGTCACCCTTCGTGTAGCCGCTGCCGCCGTCGATCACGTCGATTCTTTCCACGTAATAATCCGACGCGTTTTCACCCCCGAGGGAGCGGGTGCTCGCCTCGAGCTTGGCGCCCTTGCCTTTGACGCTCTTGACAAACACGGACGGGGCAGTGGCGGAGTACTTGGTGCCGCGCTGCATCAACGTAACTTTCTTGATGGCCCCGGTCTTTTCGTCCAACTCAAGCCCGTCCGGAATGACGAGCGGCGCGAACTTGGTGCGCACCCGATTCAAGTGGGAAACAAAGTTGGTCTCCGCTTTTTTCACCCGGTCCAGGTTGCCATGGGACTTGTCCGTCGTGATGGAGAGAGAGTTGGTCAGGCCAAGGCTCTCGGGGAGCGAATAGTTTTTCTTTTCGTTGTATTTGCTGGTTTGGCTTTCCAGCTTTTGGGAGCTGTCAACCCGTTTCGTCTCGGTGGCACCGAGTTGGAGCCAGCCGTAGCCCAGCAGGCCGAGTGTCGCCACAACGACGATAATCAGGCCAATGTTCCCCTTGACCGTGTCGGGGTTGATGTTGATTTTGCCAGCCATGGTTTACAGTTCTATGGGATCACGCAGCACTAGGTTCAGGCCGAACATGTAGGTCTTGAGCCGGGGCTTGCCCTCGTCGCCCTTGTCGTCCTTGACGTCTGCCAATTCCTGTTGCTCTGATTCCTTCAATTCCCTGCGCTTGGTTTCGTTGTAATCAAACAAAGTAGTTACTTTCCCTAATCGATTAGTTATGCCGCGGTTCTTGAGTTGCTGAAGCAAAATCGTTTCGAGCCGGTTGTTCGCTGTAACGTTCACATCGCGCATATCAATAGCCTTGCAAACGACCTCAAGCGGACGATCCTTGGAGCCGACCACCTTTACGTCGTTTGTGCCACCCATGCCCATGCCCATGCCCATGCCCATGCCCATGCCCATGCCCATGCCCATGCCCATGCCTCCCATGCCGTAGGGGTTCATTCCCCCCATAGGATTCCCGGGCTCACCCCCCGCGCCGCCTCCCGGCGGCATGCCCATGCCGTAGGGGTTCATTCCGGGCATCATGCCCATGCCACCCATGCCACCCATGCCCGGCATCATGCCCATACCATACATGCCGCCCATGCCCATCATTCCTCCGCCGAAAGCGTCCTCGTAATCCATGTCTTCGGCATCCGCTTTGTTAAACGCCGCCACCCAGACACCAACCTTCCGCCCAGTGAAATTCCGCATTTCAACCTCGGTGATAATCATCGACTCGCGTACCGCCTGCAGCACGTCCGCCCACAGGAACCGTTCCCCGATCCACTTGTCGAACTGGTCCGCCTCCTTTTTTAAATTCTCAAGTTTCTCCACCTCGTTCTCAATAGCACTGTGGGGACCCATGTATTCCTCCATCGCTATATCCAGAGCACCAATTTCCTTCTCCTGTGCGCTGTTCACGGTGATGTTAAAATAAACACCAGCCCAAACCGCCGCCGTCAGGCAGGCCGCCGCACCGTAAAAGTAGGGCTTCTTCCGATCCACATCCTGCTGCACCCGGGCCGTGCCTGGCATCAGGTTCATCTCGAGCGGACAGTTGGCCACCTCGCGAATGGCCAGGCCGACGATCCTCCCGAATGTGTGGCCGACCTTCTCCAACTCGGCGACGTCCACAGTGTCCTGGTCAATATCCACACCGATAAACGGGTTAAAGTACTCGATCGGCATCTGGAGCTTCTCCGCGAGGAACTCAGGCAGATACGGCATGATCGCCGCGCCACCGTGTAGGAACACCCGCACCGGGGTGCTGCCTCCCTGCTGCTTCTGCCAATATTGCAGCGTCTGGTTCAGTTGCACGTGCAAACGGGTCATCACCTGACGGGCAATCTTTGAGAGCGCCGCCTCGTGTGGATCCTCTGGCTCGTCATACGCCCCACCCAGGCCGACGAGCCCCTTTTGCAGCTTGATCTCCTCCGCCTGCGAAAAGCGCATCTTCGTTTCCGTCGCGAACTCCTGCGTGATCGAGTTGGCGCCGATGTTAATGGTGCGGATGAAAAATTTCTCACCGTCGAAGAACAGGACGTGGGTCGTCTTGGCGCCAATGTCCAGCATCATCGAGCATCCCTCAATGTCGCCGTAGTTGTAGCGGAAGGCGTTGACCATTGCCGCCTGTGCCGTGTCCACCAGTTCCACGTTCACGCCCTGCGCCTTGGCCAGCTTGATCATCCCCTCCGCAACCTCGCTCTTGAGCGCGGACAACAGCACCTCGACCTCGCCCGACTTGGTCATGCCCATCGTGTAGTGATCCCAGGCGGCCTCCTCCAGCGGGAACGGGATGTTCTGCTGCGCCTCGAACTTAATGAGCTGCGCGACCTTGGTCTTGTCGATCGCAGGCAGGCGGATCGGCTTGGACAGAACCTGAAAACCGGGAGCAGCCACCAAGCCGCGCTTGGCTAAGAATCCGGCCTCCTCGAATATTTCGTTGATCGCCTTCTCCAGCGCCTTGGGACGCGCCCTCTCACTAGAACCCTCCAACCCCAAAGGCTTGACCCCAAAACGAAGCAGGCGAATGCCGCCCTCCGCAGTGGGCTCGAACTCAGCGGCACGCAGGGTGCCGGCGCCCATGTCAATTGTCAGGAAGGATTTAGAACTCATTTTATTTCAATAGATTGGACGGCAAACCACGCCCATCCGTTCAACAACTCGCTGCCCCGCCAACAGTTTCATCTCCAGAAAAGTGGCCGAGGTTGCTAAAGGAATTGAGACACAGCGTCAAACAGAAAAACTCGAACAAAGAAAAACGTATCAAAATCCCTGCCAGAAACAAGTCCCGGCCAGAAACAAGGGCCGAGAGAGCCCCCCGCTCACCCGCTTGGCCAAGCGCGGCAGCCCACTCACGAAACAAAACGGGCTTCGATCAGAAACCAAACAATGAATCCGCAGAGGACGAAGAGGAAGAATTGATAAAACCAATCTCGGAAATCTGCGGATAAAAGAAAACCGGAAACAGGCCAGCTAAGCGGACACCGTTCGCAGGCAGGAGGCTGCCGGTTTTCTTGCGGCGGCTTTATTCCGGACCGAATCGGCATGAAGCCGTACCCCCGCCTCCTGTCATAAAGTCCTCCAGCCGCTCGAACTGATGCTTGAGCCGGACCAAGGCCAAGCTCTTGGAACTGGGGTCCGAATTGTAAAACTCCCACTCAGGCGGACTCTTGAGCTGAATCAGCGGCTCCGCTTTCATCAACAACGCAGCTAGCAGATAAAGAACTTCAATCGGAAAAAAACCGGTGAACACGAACGCCAAAACCAGCAGCGTCTGAATCCAAAAAAGAGACAAACTAAATATCTACGCAAACTCCTAAGACCTACCCATTCCTTGACTTATAAACCGGTATTTTTATTTTTAATCGTATTTTATGTTATAATAAGTCTTTTTAATGAGTTTTATCGTCTTTTAATGAATTAATACGGTCTACTGTGATTCAATCCAATCATCCAGTTTCTCGGGCTCTGGTGTAGTTCCTGAATCATCCAAGTCTCCTCGGTGGTGGCTTTTCGCTCCTTCTTTCTGCCTCCTTTGAGAATCTTCACCAATTCGATGATTTTCCAGCAAGCGACCAGAAATCCAAAGCCGAAGAAAAAAACAGAGGCACAATCCTAGCATCGTCCGGCGAACCTATACACTAGTCCATCATTTCATTCATTCGGTCAGACTTGGGCACATTCTAAACGGTTTGCCTCATGTGGGTAACCCGAACCCACCCTCGTTAAGCTTGCCTCATCCGCAATTTAAACTGATTTGAAGTTCAATTCCGCCAATTCCGCTCCCAGTTCCTTATCCGTCTCGAGATTGGCAAACTCCTTATCGAGCAAGGAGTTTCGTACCCAGGCCAGTTCCGCTCTGCCACCATCAGATCCACCCGGTGCAGCATCTGCTCGAGCCGAAGGAAGACGTTAGTGCTATCCGCCTCCCGCACTTGATCGCGTACCCGCTTGCTCTTTTTGGTCTGCATCGCGTTCGTTAGCAATGTTTTGTGCCAACCCCGGATAGCCTCCAGTTTCCCCTGCGGTATGTCGAAGTTGGTGACGCCGATGATGCGGGTATCGATCTCAACTTTTGCGGTGCCGCCCACGCGCTCGAACGCGCCGTACTCCACAGCGCGCAAGATTTGGCCTTGATTGGCTGTTTTTTCGCTTGGCCAAGCGCCTGGTCAATTCTCGAAACTCAACCCAGCAGCTCAGCAGCCTTGGCCGCGATGTCGGGTTGCCTCATGAGCGCGGTGCCGACGAGGATGGCTTTGGCGCCGCACGCCTCCAGTCGCTCGACGTCGGCCCGGGTGTGGATGCCGCTCTCGGCGACGAGCACTTTCTCCGAGCCACCGCTCCTGGCGATGCGCTTGGCTAAGCGCTCTGTGGTGCCGAGATCGACGGTGAAGTTGGTCAAGTCGCGGTTGTTGACGCCAACCAGCCCGACGTCGATGGCCAGCGCACGGTCGAGTTCGGCCTCGTTGTGCACCTCCACCAGTGCAGCTAATCCAGCGCCGGTGGCCAAGTGATGCAAATGGCCGAGTTGCTCATCATCGAGACAGGCGACAATTAACAGGATGGCGTCTGCCCCGTGCTGGATCGCTTCGAGCAACTGCCGTTCGTCGATCATAAAATCCTTCCGAAGCAGCGGCAGTGAAACGGCCTCACGAATAGCACTAAGGTAGTCAAGTGAGCCCTGAAAAAACTCCTGGTCTGTGAGTACTGACAGGCAACTCGCCCCGGCAGTCTCATAGGCTTTCGCTATAGCAACCGGGTCGAAGTCCTCGCGGATGACACCCTCAGAGGGCGACGCCTTTTTGACCTCGGCAATGAGGCCAATGTTGCCCTTGCGTGGATTGAGAAGGCATTCAATAAAATCGCGCCGAGGACCCTGTCGGGACACCTCGGCGCGTAAAGAATCCACAGTAACTGGAACATCGGGCAGATGCTCCAGCTCAGTGCGCTTGTGGGCGACGATCTTGTCGAGGATGTTCAATGGGGGCCGACTCCCGCCTGGCCAAGCGCTACTTGAGTGGCTTGACGCGGATGTTGCGGAAGTGAATGACGCTCTTGGGGTCGTGCGCCTGCAGGGCAAACGTGCCACTGCCGAGCTTGCGACCAGGCATCGACTTGAGGTGCGGGGCG
>Ga0302134_10000502_pt1 | contig 16959 bp, 16 predicted proteins | sample CB9_SCM_MG_FD_203123 | JGI IMG/M metagenome (GOLD analysis project Ga0302134, IMG submission 203123) | Marine microbial communities from Western Arctic Ocean, Canada - CB9_SCM | ecosystem: Environmental > Aquatic > Marine > Oceanic | place: Canada: Western Arctic Ocean | collected 2017-09-19
GACCAAGCCATCCGATGGCGCCCGGAGCTAATCACGAATGAAAATCACCGATATCACCACCACCCCGCTTACGACCGGAAAATCCCTCGTCCGAATTCAGACCGACGCTGGCATTGAGGGCTGGTCTGAAGGTCCCGGTGTGAACAAAGTCGTACCCGGCCGCAACGGATCCGTATTCGAGGCTTACCTCGAAAGCATCATCAAACCAGTCCTAATCGGCGAAAACCCACTCGAAATCGATCGACACTGGGAGACTCTTGCCACAGGCAAAGAAGACCGACTCTACAAACTCCCTGCCAACGTCGTCGGCATCATCGACGTCGCACTGTGGGATCTACTCGGCAAAGAAACCGGTCAACCCGTCTACAACCTGATGGGTGGCGCAGCTCGAACCGAAATTCCACTCTACTGGAGCACGGGCTCAGGCTGGAAATTCACCCCGCAGGAAATGCTCGACATCGTCAAAGTCGGCTTCGACATGGGATTCGAGGCTTTCAAAATTCGCATGGACTGGAAAGGATGGCGACAGGATGCCAACCCAACCAAAGACTACGAAATGTTCAAGCTCGTCCGAGAATTCCTATCCGAAGGCCAGTACCTCGGTTTCGATGCCAACAATGGCTACTCAGTAAGCACTGCAATTCAGCAGGGACGAAAGTTTGAAGAACTCGGAATCGACCACTTCGAAGAACCACTTCCGAACTGGGATCTGCCAGGACTCAAGCAAGTTGCCGACGCCTTAGACGTCGCAGTCTCCGCAGGCGAACAAGACGCCTACCGATGGTGGTTCCACCACCTCGTGCTGCTTGGTGACCCCGATATTCTTCAGCCCGACATACTCAGTGCTGGTGGACCGTCCGAAGTGAAAAAGATCTTCGACCTATCAACGATGTGGAACAAGCCGGTAATGCCGCACAGCCCGCAAGCTGGGATCAACTCGATGGCATCGCTGCACACGTACTCCACAGTGCAGAACGCCACTCGACCTCACGAGTTCTCAACAGAATTCTCCGGGCCACTCGAAGAAGTAGCCGAGCTATACGGAGACGTTGTCCTTCCTAAGAAGGGCGTAATGCACCTCTCAGATCGCCCAGGACTCGGAATAGAACTAAACGAAACCGCCGTAGCCAAATTCACGATCAAATAGCAAAATTCCTCCCCGAAACTCACACGTCGACGAATACATCGCAAACGCTCAACCGTTTGCTCGCCCGATCCTCGAGCACATTCGCGACGCGTTCCACGCTGGGGCTCCCGAAATCGAGGAAGTTATTAAATGGGGAGCACCAAGTTTCGAACTAAACGGAATCGTTGGCGGAATGGCAGCATTCAAAAATCATGCCAGCTATGGATTCTGGAGAAGCGCCAAACTCGACGATCCGGACGAAATTCTCAGACAAAAGGGTATCGCCTCGTTCATGGCGGAAAAATTCACCGATGTTTCACAGCTCCCATCACTTGAGATACTCGCCGAATACGTTCAGTCCGCTGTCCAACTCAACAGATCCGGCAAGCTAAAACCATCAAACCCTCAACTCAACAAGAAAAGTCCAGCTCAGAACATTCCAGCCGATCTCGCATCACTTCTCAGCGAGAACCCAACGGCCGAAGCACACTTCGCAAATTTCACAGCAGCACAACAGCGCGACTACATCGAGTGGATAACAGAAGCTAAACGAGAACCAACGCGCCAACGCCGGCTCAAAACAACCGTCGAACAAAGCCAAAAAAACAAAACCCGAAACTGGAAATACAAGTAACCAGCGCCTAGTTCACGCTCTCGGCCAACAAGCACGCAGCCTGTTGATTTGGAGCCAACGTCTTCAGCTCCGGCACACTTTGCGAACATACATCGGTAGCAATCGGACATCGAGTACTGAAACCGCAACCCGGTGGAGGATCCAGCGGACTCGGCAAATCGCCTCTCAAAACAATCCGCTCCCGCGAACGTTCGTGGATCGGATTCGGCGTCGGAATAGCTGACAGCAACGCCCGCGTATACGGATGCAACGGGCGTTCGTACAAATCCTTGGAGTCTGCCGTTTCTACGATCTTCCCCAAGTACATCACAGCCACCCGATGGCTAATGTGTCGCACTACCGCAAGATCGTGAGCAATAAACATATAAGCGAGGTTGTACTGATCTTGAAGATCCTGGAGAAGGTTCAAAATCTGGGCCTGAATCGAAACATCCAACGCAGAAACCGATTCATCCAAAATCAGCAAACTAGGCTTCGCAGCGATGGCGCGTGCAATTCCCAATCGTTGCCGCTGCCCACCACTGAACTCGTTCGGATACCGTTCAGCCATCGCTGGGCTCAACCCAACAGTCGTAAGCAATGAAGCCACTTGTTGCCGGTAGCCATCACGCGTATCTGCAAGCCCATGAACCTTGAGCGGCTCACCAACAATATCGCCCGCACGCATTCGAGGATTCAGCGATCCGTAAGGATCTTGAAACACCATCCCCATCTTCCGACGAACAGGGCGCATAGCCGAAGTCGAAAGCCCAACAAGCTCCTGCCCCTCGAACTTCACACTACCGCCATCGGGATTGTTCAGTTGAATAACAGCCTTCGCTGCCGTCGTTTTACCTGAACCACTCTCACCCACAAGTCCAAGCGTCTCACCGGGGTAGATATCAAATGAAACCCCGTCGACAGCCTTAACACGCGCCACTTCACGCTGAATTAAAAACCCACGCTTAAGCGGAAAATGAACCTTCAAATCACGAACGCTAAGGATTGGAGTTGAACCCGAAACCTTCGTCCGTTCGATTCCTACCGATGTACTTGTCATTGCCAAGCGATCTCCACCGAATCGGAAACAGTCTTCGACTCATAACAAGCCACCATCTGCCGATCCTCAACCTGCTCCAATTCCGGTTCCGCCACACTACATTCTTCAGTGGCCCACCGACATCGAGGAGCAAATGCACACCCGGAATGCAAATTGACAGGATCAGGAATCTCACCCTCTATAGGATCAAGACGTTCTGATGCCGGACGATCCAAACGTGGGACCGAATTCAACAACCCAACGGTGTAAGGGTGATTCGGTCGTAAATAAACCTGTTCAGCAGTGCCAGATTCGCGAATCTTCCCTGCGTACATAACATTCAAGCGATCTGCGTATCGGGCAATAATTCCAAGGTTGTGAGTAATGATCATCAACGCTGTGCCCGACTGCGATGTCAGGTTCTTCATCAACTCTAAAATCTGTGCCTGAATCGTCACATCCAAAGCCGTTGTAGCCTCGTCCGCAATCAACAACTTCGGCTCGCAGCTAAGTGCAATTGCGATCATCACTCGCTGACGCTGCCCACCACTCAATTGGTGTGGATGGTCACCGAGACGACGACGAGAATCAGCGATTCCCACCATTTCGAGCAACTCGGCTGCTCGGCTCTCGGCTGACGATCTTGAAAGTCCCAAATGAACTCCCAGCGGCTCAGTAATCTGCCTACCGATGGTCAACACCGGATTCAACGACGACATCGGCTCCTGAAAAATCATGCCAATGCCCGCGCCGCGAACCGATTGCATCTCTTTGGAAGATACCTTCAGAAGATCGACGCCTTCGAAAATAACCTCACCACTTTCGATAACGCCAGGCGGATTCGGCACCAATTGCATAATCGAAAGGGCGCTCACACTCTTCCCGCAACCGCTCTCACCCACAATTCCGAGCGTCTCGCCATGATTCACATCGAACGAAACACCATTCACCGCCTCAATTTTGCCCTCAGGCGTATTGAAAGAAGTACGAAGATTTCGTACTTGAAGCAACGGTGAAGAATTTGTTGATAAATCGGAAGTCATAAATAGTGGTTACTAAGCTCGTGTGCCCATGGCAGCTCATCCTACATCGTGCCCCACAACATCTGAACACGTATAGCGAACTACGTAACCAAACTTAACAAAGACTCCTCAAGTAAGCCTTCGGTAATCGCACAATCGCATCGGCGAGATTTGCACTACTTAATTGAAATGAAAGCGGAGAAAACACGAAGTTCAAATAATGTATGAGGGGGGCTAAGCAGTTCAACTATGCCCAGCCAATAGCGACGCGACCGCGTAAAGATCTATCGTCTGCACCGCACAACACGCCTACGACGAATAATCTTCTTCGTCTTTCCACCAGCAATCGCACCAGTCTCACCATCAGCCTTAAGCTCAGCGGGTGACGCACTGGAATACGTATCTAAAATTTGCTGAACTGATGAAATTCGAGCAGAAATCAACTGCTGTGTGCTCTTCACCATGCCCTGGCGTGCCTTCAGATTAGAAGTAACCGTTTCGAGCCGTTCACGCTGGTAACCGAAATCCTGTTCGATCTCATCCATACGTGGTGCGAGAGCGTTGGCTCCCGAAGTTTGAGCAACTCCGCCCGACTGGCGCATCGACTGCTCGCGGCCGGTCAAATACACAACTTGGCGAGTAGCGATCTCGACCTCTGACCTGAGTTTTTCGATCTCAAGCAGGTAGTCGTTAACCTGGCGCGCCATATCGGCAACCCGTGCCGGCTTACCTTTGCTGCCAGTCTCATCGATTCGAGGATCACGCATATTTGTTGTTTTCCAACTACTTGCCCAAATTTTCGTGCGACTCAACTCACAGTTAAGCCATCTTCACTATTCGACCATCTCACGAATAACGTTTACCGGCTCCGAGAAACACCCCATTTCGTTTGTAGGTGTACACAGTCACAAACCTGCCGGTTACGAGTCATCATCAACAGTAACGAGTAATTCGAAAGACTTATTGAATATTTTTCGCATCACCGTAGGACTATAGAACTACCTTCAGGCGATACCTTCGGCGGCTCTCTGCGCCAATCTTGAATGAATGACCGATCCCCCGAACAATAACGATAGCCAAAAGACATCTGAATGGTCTTGGGTCGAAGTATTACCAGTCGCAGCACTGGTTATTTCGCGTGATCGAATTGTTCTCGCGCTAAACGAAGCAGCTGAAGACGAGTTTGGGTACAGCAAAGAAGAACTCATCGGCAACCCTGCCGATTTCTTAATTCCTGCATACGCATGGCCCCCAACCGATGGCGGCATCACGCTTAACCTCGCCGCCGAAACCGCGTCCGGTGCAGTAAACCCTGTCGACGTATTTTTAGGACCCGCCAATCTAAATGGTGAAGACGCCTATCTCGCAATGGTCGAAAGCCTCGAATACGAAACCGAGGAAGATGAAGTAGAAACCAGTTCCGCCGTTCGAGAACTTCTCTCAGATATCGGACGTATCGTCAGCTCATCACTCGACATCGAATCCGTCTGTGAACAGTTCTCCATGGCAGTAATGCGATCGGTACCCACCGAACGTGTCGCAATATGTGCAAGCCACGATGGTTCCAACAATTACCACGTCATCCACGCTGTACCAACTATCAGTCAAAATCCTGACAACTTAATCAACTTTGAGGCAGACGTACTACTCGATGCGTTCGAGACTCACGCCCCGGTTCTCGTAACTGCCGGCGAACTAGAGCAAGTAATATCCAGCGACCTAGCCCCTCTCGGATGGGAATCAACTAAAACCAAAGCGCTAGTAATCGTTACGCTCATGGCAGGATCGACCCGTGTCGGCGCACTAATTCTTGCAAGCTCACGAGCCGACGCTTTCTCCTTTGACGATATCCACCTACTTGGTCAAGCGTCAGGACAAGTCGCCGGAACCATATCTAACCTCCAACTCCACGCCGATCTACAGCGGGAATCCGATGAACGCCAGCTTCTAGCAAGCGTCGCTCGTGAAGCCAGATCTGTCGTTCATTTTTAAGCAGCAATAGACCCTATCGCAGAAGAACTCTCGCAACGCATCGACTTCGACTCACTCGAAATCGCATCAATCGATGGATCAGTCGCCGGTGGAGCGCTACGGCTATCTTGGAATCGTGACGATAAAGCCCACCCAATCAGCGAACGATTTGCCTACGCTGGGTCCATAGAAGAAAGTGTTGCCCTTGAAATGCTGCCATTGGTGGCATCGGGCAAAGAGCTCGACGTCCTCAAAAAACACTACTCTTCCACCCAGCTCGAATCCTCCAGATGGGGATCACTAATTACCGTCCCAATGACCATGCTCAGTCAGGTCGTAGGAACCCTCACCGTCCGGTCAGAATCCGATCAGTCCTACCCGATCGAAGATGTCGAAATGCTCACTCGAGTCGCTAACCAACTCGCCGGAGCACTCCAATCTGCACGTATGTACGGTCGTCAGCAAAAAGAAGCTGAAATCAAACGATCCCTCGCTGCCATTTCAGTCGCAGTAAGTGAAGACCTGGAACTCAAGCGAGTATTCCAACGAGTGTCTGATGAACTCGCGGTGCTCGTTATGTACGACCACCTCACGCTCTCAAGCGTCCAGACAGACGATGAGCAACAGTGGGAGGCTCTCCCTATCGGAGTCGATATCGAAGCGCCTGAGCGGAAATCTAAAGAATCCAAAGAAACCGATACATGGTCAGGCCGTTCGCTCGGGGCACGACCTAAGGGCAAACTAGGCACAGCAATGAAAGCCGCAGGTCTCAACTCGCTCATTGAAGTTCCACTAGGAACACAAGCTTCAGGGAACATCGGCTTCCTGACGATGATGAATCGTGAATAAAATGCCTACAACGACAACGACCTCAGCCTCGTCGCACAGGTCGCAGCGCAAGTCACACCGGCAATCCAGAACGCAAAATCGCACGAACAAGCACTGGAACTAGCCGAATCACGCGAAAAGCAATCGTTGCTTGAAGCCAAGAGTATTGAACTCCAACGAGTCAACGAAGCGAAAAGCTCCTTCCTCGCCATGGTCTCGCACGAACTGCGAACACCTCTCACATCTATATCTGCCTACACCGATCTTCTCGAACGTAACCGCACAGGCAACCTCTCGGAAAAACAAGTCCGCCAACTCGGTGTCGTCAAACGTAACTCCTCGCACCTCAGTCGACTTATTTCCGACCTACTCGATATCTCAAAAATCGAAAGCCCAGAATTCACGCTCACGAAAGCAGAATTCGACCTCAGCGAAGTTGTCGTCGATCTAGTCGAAAGCCTAGAACCCCTAGTACGCGCCAAAGAACAACGCATCACTGCCGACATCGTCGAAGGCATTGAACTCATCGCCGACAAGCAAAAAATCACACAGGTAATTTCAAACCTGATCGAAAATGCCGTCAAATACTCACCAGCCGATTCTGAAATAACCGTAACAACTTCCGTTCATGAAGAAGAAGCTGAAATCGTAATTAGAGACAACGGATACGGCATAAACAAAGGCGACCAAGAACAAATATTTGAAGCGTTCTTCAGGTCACGAACCGAAGAAAACTGGGAAGTACCAGGCACAGGACTCGGACTCGCCCTCGTCAAACGCATCGTCTCCATGCACGGAGGAATCGTCATGCTCAAGAGCGAACTTGGCGTCGGCTCCAGCTTCACGATACTTCTGCCAATACTCACCGCCAGCAATAGCGATGGCAGCCCCCACATACCGCAGGAATCTGACAAAAAGACGGAAGAAGACCGAGCTGAAGCAATGCTCCTTGCTCGACGCAAACAAATGTCAGAACTCATCGACCAAGAACAGTCGTCGTCCGAAGCCGATACCACCTCCTAACACCGCAGTTCGTCTCACCCTGCCCGGTTCTACACCAATCGTTGAATAAATTCCCTCAACACTGAGCAATCTCGCAACACGTCACAGATAAAAATCGCTTATCCTAGATAGCTGTGTTCCCGGGTCGTTCAATGGTAGGACAGGGGCCTTTGAAGCCTCTAATCCTGGTTCGAATCCAGGCCCGGGAGCCAAACTCCCAATCTCAGCACAAACAAAAAGCCCTCGGCAATTGCCGAGGGCTTTTTTTATTTCGATCAGTATGTTCCCTTCCAGATTGGAAGGGCTAGCGAAGGAGACTTACAGTCAGCGACCAAGTCGTTAGACGACGCCCGGAGCTATAACGCCCTCTACTAAACGCCTTTATGACCTGTCAGCTCGACCTTCAGTCCAGCATCAGCAGCCATTGACCATGGAGTCTCTACGACCCAGTGACCAGGCTCCTTCTCAACCAGAGGTGGGCGTTCGTTTGCCCACTTGTGGTTAGGGTCAACCTCAAGAGGAGTTCGTGTCATAAACACGTCACCCGGTGGAGGGTTGATAGGCGAAACAACTTCACCCGGCAGCAAGAACTCTTCACGTGAAATGTCAGGGTGTGACGGCAAAGCCGCTGAAACCAGAGCATTCGTGTAAATGTGCATAGGGTTGTTGAAAATAGCTTCAGTCTCACCCGATTCCTGAACAACGCCCAAGTACATAACTGCCATATCGTGGCACATGTACCGAACAGTCGCCAAGTTGTGAGCAACCAGCAAGTAAGCCAGTCCGTGCTCTTCCTGCAGGTCAACCAGCAGGTTCATGATTTGGGCACGAATCGAAACGTCCAAAGCAGATACAGGCTCGTCTAGCGCAATAACCTTCGGATTCAGAGCCAGCGCACGGGCAATACCGATTCGCTGTCGCTGTCCACCCGAGAATTCGTGCGGGTACAAGTTAGCCTGGTATGGGTTCAAACCAGTTTCACTGAGAAGATCACCAACACGAGTTGCGATCTGACCCTTCGTCATCGTAGTCGCAATTTCAAGCGGCTCACCAACAATCGAACGAACTCGCATGCGAGGGTTCAACGAGGACCACGGATCCTGGAACACTGCCTGCACAGAACGTCGGAACTCAGTCTTACCTGCCTTCGACATTGTGGAAACGTCTTCACCTTCGTAGTAGATGTTTCCACTAGTAGGCTTCTCTAGACCGAGCAGGAGCTTCAGAGTTGTAGTCTTGCCACAACCTGACTCACCAACAAGACCAAACGTCTTGTTGCGCTCGATGTCGAAGCTGACGTCGTCGACAGCCTTTAGGTAGTCCTTATCGCCGAAGCCCATAAAGCCTCCGCCGATCTGGTACCACTTGCGAAGATTTCGGATAGAAATAATCGCATCAGCGTTGGGGTTTACACCCGGTGCATCTGAAATTGTTGTTGTTGAAGCAGTTGTCATGTGTCGTTACCGATTCTCGTGGATCGTAAATTCAGGTGTATGCCGACTAGTCTTCGTCTTCGGCGGGCATCATGTGAGCATATTTGTCGTAGTCAGCAACCGAACTCTTCGAAAGCTGAACCCAGTGCTCAGGCTTTACTTCAAGTAGCGGTGGGCGGCGTTCTGCATCTTCTGGCGTAAACGTCAGAGTAGATCGAGGAGCAAAAGCATCACCAGGAGGCAGGTTGTAGAGCAGAGGTGGCTGACCCTCAATCTGAGGTAGTCGACCAGTCTTTTCTTCCAACTTCGGAACCGATGAGATCAAAGCCTTGGTGTACTCGTGCAAAGGCTCGTTGAAAATTGTTCGTACATCGGCTACTTCAACAATTCGGCCAGCGTACATAACCGCTACACGGTCACACATCTTGGCGACAATTCCGAAGTCGTGAGTAATGAAAACAATTCCCACACCCTCTTCTTGCTGAATCTGTCGAAGAAGTCGCAGGTAAGCCGCCTGAATCGTCACATCAAGGGAAGTAGTTGGTTCGTCAGCAATAATCACTGATGGTGCGGATGAAATACCAATAGCTCCAACAACACGCTGTCGCATGCCACCGGAAAGCTGGTGGGGGTAGTCCTTAGCTCGTGTCTCTGGAGCTGGAATTCGCACCTTCTGGAGCGAGTCCACAACCTTCTCCCAAAGATCCTGACCCTTTAGACCTTGGTGAATTTTGATCGCTTCACCAACCTGGTTCTCAATACTGAAAACCGGGTTCAATGCTTGCATCGGGTCCTGAAGAATGATCGAGATCTCACCACCACGAACCTGAGTCATCTGGCTTTCAGATAGATCAAGCAAGTTTCGGCCGCCAAGAATCACTTCACCACCAACAATGTTTCCCGGAGGTGAAGGAACAAGCCTCATCAGAGACAGAGCCGTTACCGACTTACCTGATCCTGATTCACCAACGATTCCGAGAGTCTCACCCCTCTTCACGTGGTAACTAACTCCGTCTACAGCCTTCACCGTTCCCCAACGGGTGGTGAAATGCGTCTGGAGGTTTTTCACATCCAGGACAACCTCTTCACTTGCGGCACTGCCGCCGAAGCCATCGGTGTCCACACTCACAGCTTCAGAAGAAACGTTCTTCTCTTCAACCGTAGTGTCGGTGGATTCTGCCATTCTGAGTCCCCTGTACTAGTCGCCCCGATATCTGAGCAATCTGCCCAGTATTCAAGTCCGACGACTCGCAATCAATTGTCAAATAAAACCGCTGGAACAAACGTTGAACCACCGGAAGTGACCGGCACGATACCAAACTTTGAAGGTAAACGCTACCGGTCAACAAACGTTTACGTAACCTAAATTCCGAGATCGATTTCGAGTTCATCGAGAGCACCATCTATTGCGCTCACAATGAAGTCCACCTCTTCCTTATTAATGGACAGCGGTGGGCAGATGGCAATCACGTCTGCAGCTCGGAAGCTAACGATGTTTCGGTCGAACAACATCTTAGGTAATTTACTCGCCAATCCAGCCGATGCAGGGAACGGAGTTTTAGTATCCCTGTCTGCAACTAATTCAACCGCTGCGAGCAGTCCCAAGCCACCACGAACGTCACCGACGCTCTTGTGGCTGAACAAACTTTGCAACTGTTCGTACAAGTAAGTACCCATGCGCTTCGAGTTACCGACAAGATCTTCCCGTTCGAAGATCTTCAGGTTGGCCAACGCGGCTGCAGCTGCAATCGGGTGACCACCGAACGTAATCAAATGTTTGAAAGTCTCGTCCGGGCCGCCAACAAACGCGTCAGCAATCCTCTTAGTAGCAATGGCAGCACCCAACGGCGCATATCCACTCGTAATCGCCTTAGCCACACACGTTATATCTGGCTGCACACCCCAATTAGTTGGAGCGAACCATTCGCCAGTACGACCAAATCCCGTGATCACTTCATCAGCAATCAAAATCACGTTGTACTGGTCTGCAATCTCTCGTAATCGCTGCCAATACTCTGCTGGTGGAACTTGAATTCCAAACGCAGCCGAAATCGGCTCGGCGATCATCGCAGCAACCGTATCGGCACCTTGATGCTTGATAACAGTCTCGAACTCGTTGGCGCACTTGATAGCAACATCAACCGGATCACCCTCGTAAGGCATCCTGTACGAATTCCAGTTCGTAACGTGAATCGCACCAGGCATCAAAGGCCCCATAGGGTCTGCCGCCGGTGAACCACCCAAGCTCACAGCCATCGCTGTTCCACCGTGATACGAATATCGGCGACTAATCACCTTAAAGGCTCCAGCCTTACCGTTGAGAATCGAAAACTTCTTCGCCATTTTCACAGCGGTCTCAACAGCTTCAGAACCACCTGAAACGAAGAACGAACGTGCACCGTGATCCGGATACAGTTCAGCGACCTTGCCTGCCAATTCGATCTGCGGAAGAGTTGAACCACCAGCAGGTGCTGAATCAATCGCAGTCATCTGCGCATAAACAGCGTCGGCAATCTCAGTTCGACCGTAACCAGCCGACTTATACCAAAGACCCGACATTGCATCTAAGTAACGATGCCCATCGGCAGTCTCAACCCAAACCCCGTCACCCTTTGTATAAACCTTCAGCTTCCCCCGCCAGTCATTAGTCTGGGCAGCATGCATGAATAGGTGATCGCCAGCAATTTGCTGAAGTTCTTCGATCCGCTCGCCACTTATGGTTTCTGGATTTATGGTCGACGTCATCAGGCTCTCCGTTACGCGACAAAATAATTAACACATCGGTCAATGCGCCTGGTAATTCTATGACCCTAACTTCCGCTGGTCTATCACTTCAACGCCCCATTTTTTTTGCAGACCCGTACATCGCATGTTCGCATCAAGGCATCGAACCCTCAGTGCTATACTCGAACTCGCATGAATAACCATTTGATTTCAACAAAATTTTGTACTTGTAATAACGAAAACCCGCCAAGGGACTCGTGAACCTCGTTTGAAATTTTTCTGACCGGAACCCGAACCCCTAGAGCCATTGAACTCCAGGGGTTTTTTATTGCCACATTTCTTGCAGTCTCATCATCCAATTGTCATTACGAGAAGGAACGACGTGGCAATCAACGCCCAACTAAACGCAATAACCTAATCAGCCAACAACTACCAACGATCACACCAGCCAGAATCAACCCCAACATCGTCCTGAGCCCCGTCGAAGGGCCACGCAGTGCCATAAGCCACCCAACCATGACCCAAGCTAAAACCCCGAGATTCTACGAAACCGAACTCGCCACCATCAACGAAAAACTTGAAGCAGCAACCACCGAAGAAATCCTCAAATGGACCAACGAAACCTTCGGAAATACTGCTGCTCAAATGTCGAGCTTCGGCCTTGAAGACCAAGCGCTATTCCACATCTACTGGAGCGTGAATCCAAAAGCGCGCCTAATGACCCTCGACACCCTGCGCCTTCCGACCGAAACCTACTCGCTCTTCGACCAAACAAAACTCCGCTACAAAGTCGATGTCGAAATCCAATATCCCGATATGGAAGCCGTCGGCAAAATGGTCAAAGAAAAAGGCCACAACCTCTTCTATCAAGGGCGCACCAACCGCGAACTCTGCTGCGGACTCCGCAAAGTCGCCCCGCTCGGCAATGCACTCGCAACCCTAGATGCTTGGATTACAGGACTGCGAAGAGATCAAGGCATAGAACGTGGCTCGATCGACATCGTCGAATGGGACGCCGCCCACAACAACTACAAGATCAACCCACTCGCCAACTGGACCTTCGAGCAAGTTCAGAAATTCGTCAAAAAAAACGAAATTCCCTACAACGAACTTCACGACAAAGGCTACCCATCACTCGGCTGCGCACCGTGCACCCGAGCAGTCAAACCCGGCGAAGACATCCGAGCCGGACGCTGGTGGTGGGAAAGCGCCCCCAACGCCAAAGAGTGCGGCATCCACATCGTCCAACCCCTAAAAGCGTAGACTTCGCCCGGACTAAGAGCTAACGCCCGGAGCTAATGACGAGATCCTGAACCATGCACAGCATCGAATCCCTAAAATCCCGAATTCAATCCGGCGAGAAAATCGTTGGCGCATCAATACGAATGTGGGCCACCAAAGCCGATATTGAACAAACCCTCGAAATCCGTGATTACGACTTCCTAGCAGCCGACGCCCAACACAGCCCTTTTAACGAGGAAAACCTCGCCAACATCTGCGAAATTGGCAATGAAATGGGCATCCCAATTCAACTGCGAATCAAGCACACGCAGTTCACGTACCTCATCGGCAATATGCTCGACCTCGGACCTTCCATGATCGAAGTCCCACAAGTCGAAGATATGAGCACTGTGAACGACGGCGTAGCCAACTTCTACTACCCGCAAAAAGGTAAACGCAGTTGGGGTCCTTCAAGAAGCCCTCAAACAGCCAAATACCCACAGCGACTCGAATATGCCGATTGGTGGAACGCACATGGAGTTATCTGGATGCAGCTCGAGTCCATTAAAGGGATAGTTCAAGCCAAAGATATGGCACGAGGCGGAGCCGATGTGCTGTCGTGGGGACCCAACGATCTCGCCTTCAATAGAGAAGCCAATACCGATCACTTCCTGAAGACCGATGACGACTGCATCAACCACGTTCTGCAAGAACTAAAGGGCACCCAAACAACTCTCTGCCTACGCACCTACAGCGATGATCAACTAGCCCGATACGAAAAAATGGGCGCCACCATGTTCCTCGACGAAGCAAGCATCGCCAACGCACCTGACTAACTAGCGCCGTTCTCCCGCATCAGATCCGCCACCGCTACCGACTGCCCATCACCAGAAGCGCCCAGCGCCTCAATAACCCCAGTGCGATCTTCATCACTACGGTTCTGGCTCAGCTTGAACTTAGCTTCAATCGACTCAACCGTCATCTGAAATCCAACGATGCCGCCAAGCATTTTCGTGCGAATCTCATCGTACGAAGCCTCTTTAGAACCCTCACCAATACCAGTCTCGTGAAAATCCACCAACTCATCGACATGCTGAACTAACCACTCATCATCGTGAATGGCGGTCACTGTGCCTCGCATGTGCACAACACCATAATTCCACGTCGGCACAGCTGGCTGATCCTTGTACCACTCGGGAGAAACGTAAGCGTTCGGCCCCTGAATAATCACGATTGATTCTTGCTCATTGTCGAACACTTTCCAGTGATCGTTCCCCTTCGCCATGTGCCCGCTAATTACGCCCTCGCCAGACGAATTCACGTACAAAAGTGGCAAGTGACTCACCTTCAATCCAGCATCGCTAGGTGAAACTAACGCCCCAAACCCAACGTCACTAACAAAACGACGAATCGTCTCGGCGTCTTCTACCTTGTTCCATCGAGGAATGTACATCGAACCAATCCGCTCCTATTTACACCGATCACACCAAAACTGCCCACAGCCAACATCTTGCCGCTATCCCCCTTCCTTCGGGAAGGGGCTAGGGGGATGGGTAGATTGCAGCTAGCGACCAAGTCGTACGACGACGCCCGGAGTTAAACGAGGTTCGCCTCTATATAGTCCCACTCGAACTCATACCCAAGCCCAAAACCCTGCGGTAAAAGAACGTTCCCATCCGAATCCATCGGATCGCACGGAGCCTTCAAATACAGCGGCGTCTTATCGTAATCACCCAACGGATGATCCGACGGATAAAGCAGCCCACGCTCGAAGAACTCGCACGTCTCCTGCGAAGTCGAACCCAAAATCGCAGCGTTCCCAAATCCTCCGACGTGCATCTCACACGGCAACCCGAACGACTTGTACATATCGACAGCGCGCCAACACGCCGTAAGCCCACCAAAGTTCACGTCGATCCGACCTATATCGGTAGCCTTCTGCGCCACCCACTCGGCACGCGAATAATGCATCCCTGCTGCGAGCTCAGGACCACATATCGGAATTTCTAATTCAGCCGACAACCTGCGATACGGCTCAACTGCTCTTTCATCCATCGGGTGCTCAAAGAAATAGAAGCCCATATTCTCGATTTCACGACCCACCATCAACGATTCCTGAAGCGAATACACGCCCCAAGGATCAAGCATCAAATCCATCGAATCGCCAACAGCGTCGTACACCGCCTCGCAAACCTCGAGGTCAGCCTTAGGCGAAGCAGGTTTACCAGGCGCTGCTTACAGTGTCGAAGGATCTGCATAGATATAAGCGTGAATCTTGAACGCCGTGTACCCACGATCCCGACTCTCCAACGCCAACTTTGCGTAAACGTCGGGCGAACCGATATTCGGAGCTGTCGAAGCATAAGCCCGCGCCTTTGTGCGAGTCCGTCCCATCAACGTAGCTACCGACTGCCCTGCAGCTCGACCCGCCAAATCCCACAACGCCGAATCAATATTCCCGACTAATGCCTCAGAAAATCCTCGATTTGCCTTCATCCACTCCCACAACATCCCACGATCGAAAGGATCCTGCCCCACCAATAACGGCTTCACCAACCGTTCGATCTCATCCTCAGAAGCACCGTAGAAATACGAATGAACTCCGCCAGTCGCATACCCCTCGACACCTTCATCAGTAACGATATTCGTCAGCGTCTGCACACCGTCGTGCACCTCACCGTCGACCCCATAACCCCACTTAGTCCCATGACTAAACGTAGGCAACCGAAACCGAATCAACTCAACATCAGTAATTTTCAAGCGAGAATCTCCAGTAAGTATGAATCTTGATGACAGCAACTTAGCGTGAATAGCCAAGCCTGTCATCCTAAATTCATTCGCAGGATTTACTGACCTATGCCAACATCGATCAACACAACGCAAACACCGAATAGGCGCACAGCCAACAACCAGTCCCCTTCCAGACGGAAAGGCTAGGCAAGGAGATTTGCGACGCGAAGCCGAGTCATCCGATGACGACCGCGACTAACGAGAAGTGCGACGCGTGACTGAGTCGTCCGACGACGATGGAACCTAACGCCAACGCGAAGCCGAGTCATCCGATGACGCCCGGAGCCATAACTCTAACGCCCCGGCCGCAACCTAATCTCGCTACTCACGTTGTAACCCAAAACAGCACTCTCATCACCAATCTTCAAAGTCACAACACCCCGGTAAGGAGCCACCTCGGCCACCACAACCTCAACCCCCGGCAGCACACCACTCTCATGCAAATACGCCACCAACTCCGCATCATCCTCAGGAATACGATCCACAACCATCGCCTTCCCAATCAGTGCATTATCCAAAGTCACAACACCCTTAGGCTCCCGATACCCACTACCCGGAATCGGCTGACCAAACGGATCCGTCTTCGGATTCCCAAGCTTCTCCCGAATACGCCTCTCCAAAGTGTCCGACAAAGCATGCTCCAACATATGCGCCTCGGCATCAACCTCATGCAACGGCACATCAAGCAAATCCACAACCATCCGAGCCGCCAACCGGTGCTTGCGAATCATCGACTCCGCCAAACCACGACCCCGCGAAGTTAAATCGATATCACGACTATCGCCCAAACGAATCAGCGACTCCTTCTCCATCCGACGCAACATGCCCGACACCGCCGGAAGCGAAGTACCCAAGTTCTCGCTCGCTGGAACCCGACGAAGCTGTTCGACAAGGTTCGAATTACTAACCTTCTCGCCCCGCTCCAAGACAACATAAATCGATAGAAGATAGTTCTCCATCGCTTGCGTCAAACGTGGTACCGCTTTCTTATCTTGCTCAGCCATAACTCAACTCTCTAGTCAGTAAAACCCCAACTCCACCCGAACCACAACTCCCCATCCATATTACGACAAAACTTCGCACCTACGAACAACTAGTCACTAAACCCAACAAACCAGCTCAACCATAATCTGGGGCTCAGAAATATACTGGCGCTGTCAACTGCAAATTCGGCGCTAAATACTCCTACC
>Ga0302134_10000504_pt1 | contig 16947 bp, 17 predicted proteins | sample CB9_SCM_MG_FD_203123 | JGI IMG/M metagenome (GOLD analysis project Ga0302134, IMG submission 203123) | Marine microbial communities from Western Arctic Ocean, Canada - CB9_SCM | ecosystem: Environmental > Aquatic > Marine > Oceanic | place: Canada: Western Arctic Ocean | collected 2017-09-19
CGGATCAGTCTACGAACTCATCCACGCGTTCGACATGCTTCGGTTCATCAATGGAGAAGTAAAACGAGTTGTCGCCTCGTTCGACACTACGAATCCGCACCGTCCGACTCACGACAATCCGGAAGGCATCGATGTTGATGTTCCAGACGTATCGGGTCTCCTGTGCGAATGGGAGAACGGCGGCATGGCTGTTGTTCACACCTCTTTTGCTTCACGGGGAACCGATCCCGACGGCAAGACTTCACCACGAGTAGAAATTTCTGGTGAAAAAGGCCGCATTACCACCGATGGTCGGTTCGCAATGCAGGGCGTAACCGGACCAAATGGCCCTGTAAGCCAACTAGATCCTGGCCCGTCATATCCACAGCCATACCAACTTTTCGCCAACGCCATCATCGCCGGTGATCAATCACTCATTGAAACCAGTTTCTACGACGGAATGAAAGCTGCCGAAATCGTTGACGCCGCTTATAAATCAGTCAAAGAATCACGCTGGATCGATATAAAAAATGGCTAAACAGAACGCTAATCTGATTTTCAGGGAGCAATAAAATTCCTATCGAATATGTAAAGCTTGGCCGCACCGGGATGAAAGTCTCCAATATCGCATTGGGCACCGATAACTACGGTAACCAGTGGGGCTGTGACGAGCCGACTGCGCACGAAATTCTTGGCACCGCCCTCGATGGCGGAATCAACTTCGTCGACACGTCGGATTCGTACAACGACGGCCGCTCCGAATCCATGATCGGCAACTACCTTGCCGAATCAGGCCGCCGTAACAATGTTGTCCTCGCTACTAAGTATCGTTCAGCGGTTGGATCTGGCGTAAACGATGTTGGTGCTTCTCGATATCACATTGTTCGAGCTGTAGAAGAATCTCTCCGACGACTCAGAACAGATCGTATCGATCTGCTCTACTGCCATTCCTGGGATGAAGAGACCCCAATCGAAGAAACTCTCCGTGCCGTTGACGATCTGATTCATCAGGGCAAGGTTGTATACGCCGGTGCGTCCAACTTCCCAACTTGGATGTTGGCGAAGGGTCTGTGGACTTCGGATGTCAGGAATCTTTACCGCTTCGAAGCAATTCAAAGCGTGTTCAATATTCTCCAGCCCGGACTTGGCAGAGAGATGGTTCCTTTCGCAGCCGATCACGATGTAGCAGTCATCCCCTACTCGCCATTGGCAAGTGGAATGCTCACAGGCCAGCATGGAAAATCGGGCAAAGCGGTTAGCGGATCGAAATTTGATATGCGAGACGACTCCAAGGGTGGCGGATTAAAATCTCGTTACTTCAACGACGCAACCTTCAAAGCTGTCGGAAAATTCACTGCAATTGCCGAAAAGCATGGACAGCCAGCTATTCGATTGGCACTGCAATGGGTCTCAGAGTTCCCCGGAGTAACTGCTCCAATATTTGGCGCTCGAAAAGTTGAGCACATCAAAGGCGTACTTTCTGCATGGTCTGAATCTGCACCAGATGACGTCATGTCAGAAGTCCGAGCGGTCGCCGATGAATTCGAAGCGCAAGCACCGATGGCATACCCGCCTAAATCGGGGCAAGCGTTAGGCACTCTACCAACATCGTCGGAAGCGAAATAAGGGACAGGTCATATGGATTACGTAAGACTAGGAAATACCGGACTCAAAGTCTCTGAATACTGCATTGGTTCCGACAACTTCGGTGGTCAAACCAATGCGGAAGATTCGCATCGAATAATGTCAGCCGCCTTCGAAGGCGGCGTGAACTTCATCGACACAGCAAACTCCTACTGCGATGGGCTTTCTGAAGAGAATGTCGGACGCTTCATAAAGACTCGACGCCAAGAAGTCGTTCTCGCTACGAAAGGCAGGAGCCAAGTTGGTCCGAACGCCAACGATGTCGGAGTGAACAAAAAGTACGTCATGCAAGCGATTGACGACTCACTCAAACGCCTTGGCACTGACTACGTCGATCTCTACCAGATTCATGCGCCTGATCTAACAACCCCAATCGAAGAAACGGTTGAGGCTTACAACGACGTAGTGCGCGCCGGCAAGGCACGTTACATCGGAGTATCAAACTTCTCAGGACCGCAACTTGTCGAAGCTCTTTGGGCTCAAGACAAGAACGGATTCAGCAAGTTCAACTCTGTCCAACCTCGTTACAACCTTCTTTACAGAGAAGCCGAGCGTGAACTGTTCCCTGTCTGCCTCGATCAGGGAGTTGGTATAATGGTTTACTCACCTCAGGCCGGTGGATTCCTTCTCGGCAAGCACCGAAATTTCAAAGCCGAAATGCCAACAGGTGGTCGCTACTCCGAAGATTTCAAAGCAGCGAATTTCTACAAAACTACGTACTGGAATGAAGCGACTTTCGAAGCGATGGAACAGTTCATCGCAGTGACTGAGAAATACAACGTATCGCCGATGTCATTGGCTCTAAAGTGGGTCAGGTCAAACCCGGCTGTTTCGGCATGCATCGTCGGTGCACGAACACTTGAACAACTTCAGCAAAATCTTGTTGCGTGGGAAGAAGAAGTTCCAAACGAAGCAATCAACGAAGCGACTACTATCGGAGATCAACTGTGGGACACCGCTCCGTGGAAACCACAGATGCATTCAGCGCCTCGAACTCCGGCGAAGGCATAGGTTCAGAGAACTAAATTGAGCCATTCGCTAGACGGTCTTACGCCCTCATCAATCGAACGCCCTGAAAGTCTTAATCAGCTTTCAGAAGCCTTAGCCGCAGTGACCAAAGATGGTCACTCTGCAATTCCATGGGGTGGCGGAACTCGAATCGGAATCGGAAATATTCCGTCGAGCTACGACACTGCTATCGATCTATCCCAATTCAAGGGCGAGATTGAGCACGAACCTGGTGATATGACAGTTGTCGCTAATGCGGGTGTCACAATTGGCGCACTCAACATCCTGCTCGCCAAAGAAGGACAACGACTCCCTTTTGAGGTTCGCAACGCCGCTCAGGCGACTGTAGGCGGTTCTACAGCCTCGAACGCCTCAGGACATCGCCAGTCTTCCACAGGCGGAATTCGTGATTGGGTAATCGGAATGCAAATAGTGTTATCCGATGGCACTGTCACCAAAAGTGGTGGCCGGGTAGTAAAAAACGTTCAGGGCTACGAAATGCATCGTCTCAACACCGGCGCATTTGGAACTCTCGGCGTCGTTTCTCAGGCAGCGTTCAAGCTACTGCCGATCCCACCTGAGCAACAAACCGTTATTGTTTGGTTCGATGATCGACAATCAGCTCAAGATGTCGGCATGAGCTTCGTGAACGGCCTGTTCATGCCTGAAGCGATTTCACTACTTTCCGGGCCTTTGGCAAACGAAACTATAAGTACTGCAGGCGAAAACGCACCGAATACCGATTCCTGGGCATTGCTGATTAGGCTTGGCGGTGGTGTTCGTTCGATAGAACGCCAAGTCAATGAAGTCGTTGGCGCAGCAGGTTCAAATAACGCCGCAGGCTACGCAGTTCTCAACGATGTCGCCGCCAGTTCTGCTTGGGCGAAGCTCGATGATGCAGAATCGACTGCTGATCTATCAGCGAGAATGACTTCTCGTCCGCTGGATGCACTCACAGCTTCAAACATCATTCGTTCAGAGACTTCAAATAATGCTCAAGGCCATATTTCAACAATTTGTGATCTAGGATTTGGCGCACTGACCGTTCTAGCCAGCACGAGCGGCGAAGAAGAATCTAGTTCGATCACCAACGCATTTGTGACTGAAGCTAAAAAATACCCTGCATCGTATGTGATCGAAAAATGTGCGCTTACGGTCAAACAATCTCAAGATGTATTCAGCGACGTTGGATCTTCGATAGATCTGATGCGGCGAATTAAGAACCAGTACGACCCATCCAACACTCTCAACCCCGGGCGATTCGCCGGAAAGATATAGAACCTTCGATGTCGACCGATCAGCCAACAGATTCAGTTGGACCCGCCGGAACTTTCCCGGGATTCTCAGGACCACACGCACCGAACGATTCCGATCTGTACAAGTGCGTTCACTGTGGGTTCTGCCTTCAAGCGTGCCCGACGTACCTCGAAACAGGCCTAGAGTCAGAATCTCCACGTGGTCGAATCGCACTGATGAAAGCGGTCAATGAAGGCCGACTCGACATGACTCCGTCTGTGATCGGCCATTGGGACCTCTGTTTACAGTGCCGAGCCTGTGAACTCGCCTGCCCATCTGGCGTCGAATACGGCAAATTGATGGAAGCGACTCGCGCTCAAGTTGAACAGCACACCAGTCGATCATTCACAGAGCGCACAGCCCGCTCAATCGGTTACAACACGTTGCTGCCCTCGCCTATCAAACTGAGAATGGCAGGGAACGCACTGAAGTTCTACAAAAAGTCAGGCATGAGAACGATTGCTCGTGGCACTGGTTTGCTCAAACTAATGCCGGGCGATGCCGAACTTGCAGACGAATATCTCCCAGAGCTTTCCAAAAATTTCTTCACGGCGAAGGGACAAGTCCACGCAGCAAAAGGAACTCTCAAAGCAAAAGTTGCGATGCTTGCAGGATGTGTAATGGCGTTAACTCACGCTGAAACACTCGAAGCCACAGTGCGAGTGCTGACCCGTAACGGCATCGAAGTCCACCTAACCAGTGGTCAGGGCTGCTGTGGAGCTCTAAACACTCACTCTGGCGAACCAGATTCTGCCATCGAGATGGCGAAGAAGAATATCGATTCGTTCTTATCTATAAATCCTGATGCAATCGTTTCCGCATCCGCAGGTTGTGGTGCAGCGATGAAAGACTACGGCGAGCTTCTTGCGAACGAATCTGACTATTCAGATAAAGCTGAGCAAGTAGCGGGTCTAACAAAAGACGTTCACGAATTACTCGTCGAATACGGATTTGAAGCACCGACGAAATCACTTAATGTGACCGTGACCTATCAAGATCCATGTCACCTTTTGAACGTTCAGCGAATCACAGATGCGCCACGGGCCATTCTAAATTCAATTCCGGGGCTAAAACTGATTGCTCTCGAAGAGCCTGGCATCTGCTGTGGATCGGCTGGAACTTATTCGATGACACAGCGCGAAATGTCAGCCCAGCTGGGTAAGCGCAAAGCACGCAACGTAATTGCGACGGGCGCAGATATTGTCGCTACCGGCAATCCGGGCTGCGCAATGCAACTCGATTTCGCTCTGACACAGGTTGCAGACGAAAGCTCGACGGAGCGAACGACCAAAGTTCGCTACGTCGTTGATTTACTCGACGAAGCTTACGCACAAAGCTAACGCTAGCCGCGATTAAGCCGTGTACAGCGGTGACGGATGCTCGGCTAACTGCGCACTCGCCGCGGCAGTTGCAGCACCCTTAGCGACTTCGAATCCGTGATCGGGAAGTACCTTCTCAAGAGCGTTCAACAAGGCAAACACATTTGCAGGAACGCATGATTCACCCATCAGGCCGATGCGGATAACTTTGCCGGCGAATTCACCGAGTCCACGCCCAACTTCGATCGAGTATTCCTCAAGCAATTGAGTTCGGAGTTTCACATCATCTATGCCCTTAGGCAGTTTAATAACGGTCAACTGGTCGAGTCGTTCTTCCTTCGAAATAGGCATTTCCAAGTTCAAAGCAGTGAGACCAGCCCGCAGAGCGTCGGCATTTGCCTCATGACGCTCCCAACGAGTCTCAAGAGTTTCGTTAAGCACCATGCCAACTGCCTCGCGTAAACCATAAATCATGCTTACTGGTGCAGTGTGGTGGGCAATGTGATCAGGTCCCCAATAATCAGCGATCAGGGAAAGATCTAAGTACCAAGACGTAGGTGGCTTTGGACGATTACGAATGTAGTCGAGTGCTCGATCAGACAACGCAACAGGAGAAATTCCCGGAGGTGCGGCGAGGCATTTTTGAGATCCGGAGTAGGCGAAGTCCAATTCCCATTCATCGAATTTAAGCTCGCAACCAGCAAGAGAAGTCACGACATCGGTCATGAACAAAGCACCGGCTTCATGAGCCAAGCGAGCAAAATCAGCGATCGGTTGAATTGTGCCAGCCGATGTTTCGGCATGGATACCAACGACGAGCTGAGTTTCAGGATGCTCTTTCAGTGCGTCAGCAAGCACTCGTGGGTCCATCGACTTGCCCCACTCAGTTCGTAGTGCGACAACGTTGAATCCCAATCGTTCCGCCATGATGATCTGTCGTTCGCAGAAATATCCGTATGAACAAATAATTACGGTATCGCCGGGGGCAGCAAGACTCACAAGTCCGGCTTCCATACCTGCGGAACCTGCACCAGCAACGGCGAAAGCACGCTGCTTAGTCTTGAAAATTTCAGCGAGCATTCCGCTCAACTCATCGATAAGTTCGAAGAACGCGGGGTCGAGATACCCAATGATCGGTAGCGACATAGCGCGAAGAACTCTTGGGTTCGCTGAACTAGGTCCAGGTCCCAATATTATTCTTCGTGGCACTGTAAGCGGCTCGTATCGCTGCCCGTTCTTCACTTCGTTTACCAATCTGTAATTTGCTCGAACTTTAAGTTTCAACTGCGCGTTATGAATAAATACTGGACTGAGCCTTGTATTTCGCCAATAGAAAAATCACGCAAGTGTTAAGGGTACAACTCACACGTCTAAAAACGCATTACGAATTGGTTTCCTCATTTTACTGTTTATAATCCGTCGCTATATCAGAGGTATTGATTGCCAGAGTGCTTTTACTACCTGCTGAATCTTGAACGAATTAAAGCTGAAGAACGGAAATCATAAGATGGATCTCGGATTGAACGGCAAGGTTGCAATCATTACGGGCGGAAGCGATGGAATCGGTAAGGCGGCCGCCACGTCACTCGCAAGTGAAGGTGCCAAGGTCGCTATCGTAGGTAGAACACAAGCTAAGCTCGACGTTGCGATCGCAGACATTAAAGCTGAATCCAGCGGAACCGTGATCGGCATATCGGCCGACGTATCAGTCGAGACCGACGTTCAAGCGATGGTGGCGAAGGTAGTGGCTGAGTTCGGCGGCGTAGACATTCTCGTGAATAACGCAGGAACGTCATCGGCAACTACTCTCGAAAAAATGACCGATGAAGATCTTCAGACCGACTTCGGGATCAAGATTTACGGTGCGATCTACTGCGCACGAGCTGTACTGCCTCACCTCAAAGCATCTGGATCAGGAGCAATCGTCAACACCACCACACCCGGTGGCAAGGCTGCTCGCCCCGGTACGCAGCCGACATCGTTGTCACGATCAGCAGGTATTTCTCTCACAAAGTCGTGGGCGGGTGAACTTGCAGAACACAACATTCGAGTCAACACGATCTGCGTCGGAGTACTGAAATCCGGTCAGCACCGAACCCGCTGGGAAGGCCTGAACGCCAAAGACCCGAGCTATTCGCTCGACGATCACTGGGCAACATTTGGTGGCGGTGTACCACTTGGACGAATCGGTGAAGCGAAAGAAGCTGGAGATGTAATCTGCTTCCTGGCATCAGGACGCGCAAGCTACGTCACCGGAACAGCCATCAACGTAGACGGCGGCTCAGCGCCGGTCGTTTAGGGCATCTAGCTACTGATTGAGGGTGCTCGGCGTGTTTTACGCGCACCGAGCACTCCGCCAGTGATCGCACCGGCGATACTTCCGATAAATACGCCGAGGATGATCACGATCGCCACGATCACGCCTTCCCATCCGGTCGTGCCGTTCTTGACCGTTAGCATCGCTATACCTGCGAACACTAACCCGCCTGCAAGAGCACCTGGCCAAACTCCCAACGCAGCCCACAGCAGCCAACGTTTTTTACTGAACATCGCCAGTCCGGCAATTCCGATGCCGGTAGCCGATAGGACGACGAAGATGATCGCCAGCGAAGTTTCGGCTTCAGTGAATATCGGCCAAAGAATTGCGACGAGGGCGATCATGCCACCGAGCGCAACTAATTTCAGAATAAATGACTTCATTTGTCTCTCAGCGTAAATCTACGCGTATTACGAGATTCTAATCGCCTTGTACCGTCATATTTCTAAATTGACTGCGCAAGGCAAGAACAACGCCCCAAACGCGGCGTCTATTGATAAGACGCACTCACCCACTGATTTGTTCCAACGTTAATAAGAATCGTCTGAAATTACGAAAGATAGTCCACTGCTGACCTTACGAAGACTTCGACACCCAACGGCAGGCAGTCTTCGTTCCAGTCGAACTTAGCGTTGTGGTGCCCTTCAATACCCCGTTCGGCTACCCGAGCATCATCGTGTGCAGCGCCCAGCAAGAAGTACACTCCAGGAATTCGATCGTTGAATTCAGCCATGTCGTCACCAACGCTCACCGGCTCCCACTCTTTGGCATTCCCTTCACCAACAACCAAGCCGGCCTGCTGCGTTACCCACGCAGCGACTTCTGGATCATTGATTACTGGAGGAGCGCCGTGGATCCGTTCAAATGAAGTCGATGCCCGCATTGCAGCAGCCACGTTGGAAGCAATCCTCTCAAGTGCCTGCATAATCAGAATCCGAGTCTCAGGCTTGTACGCCCGCACAGTTCCCTCGACAGTCACGCTATCGGCAATGACATTAGGTGCTGACCCACCGTGAATCTGACCAAACGTGAGCACACCCATGTCGTTAGGCGGCACTTCCCTGCTTACAACTGTCTGAGCAGTGGAAATGATCTCAGCAATAGCCGCAACAGGATCAATCGTCGTATGAGGCATAGCGCCGTGACCGCCCTTGCCATGAACAGTCAATCGGAACTGATCGGCGCTGGCAAACACTGTCGCCCTATTTACACCGATCGTTCCAGTGGGGATTTGGTTCCAAAGATGCGTGCCAATGACACGGTCAGCTGGATACTTTTCAAATAAACCGTCATCGATCATAGCCAGCGCGCCCATGACCACTTCTTCAGCAGGTTGGAACACGAATATCAGAGTTCCAGCCAACTGATCTTTCAACCCTGCGAGAATTTCGGCTGCCGTAATGGCCATGGTTATGTGACCGTCGTGACCACAGGCGTGCATTCGGCCATTTGTGGAAGCGAATTCAAGCCCAGTCAGCTCATCAACGGGTAATCCATCGATGTCGGCGCGAATCATTAGTGTGGGGCCGGGCTTAGCGCCTTTGAGTACGCCAACTAGTCCGGTTTTACCGATTCCAGTTTCGACTTCCAATCCGGCTGCTATTAGCCGATCAGCGATTGCCTGGGCAGTCTCGTTTTCCTCGAATCCCAGTTCAGGGATTACATGGAATTGGCGGCGAGTCTCAATAATCTCGGCGCTACGTGCTGCTACGAGTACAGAAATGGCGTCTGGGGTCATCGTTGAAATCACACTCCGGTTCGGTTGCCGCCCATCCCAATTTCAGGACAGGCGCAGCAACTTTACCGGTAGTAAACGATGTTTGCAGCCCCTTCTCCCACTGGGAGAAGGTTGCGTTCTACGAAACGTAAACTCCTTCACGAGCTGCACTGGAGTCGAGTCCACGCTTCTGGAATGCTGCTTGCCCGGCAGCAATGTTCTCAACCTTGCCGAGCCATGCAGCAAGCGGAGCAGCCTGAAGGCCACGACCGTATGAGTATGTGATCTCCCACGGAAGATCTTCGGTGTTAGCGATCTTGTTGATCTCGTTGAGGTTCACAACAGACTCTTCATCACCCTGCCCGCCCGAAAGGAATGCGATTCCAGGAACGTTCGCAGGAACGGTTTTCAGGAAGCAGTCAATTGTCTGGCGTGCAACATCAGTTGCCGATGCGCGATTAGGAGCGTCTGAACCAGAAATAACCATGTTTGGCTTGAGGACGATGCCTTTGAGATCGACATTCTGTGCGTCGAGTTCTTCAAACACTCCAATCAGAGATCGAGTCGTTGCAGATAAGCAGTCGTCGATGCTGTGCGATCCATCCATAAGGATTTCAGGCTCAACGATTGGAACCAATCCCTGTTCCTGACAAAGAGCAGAATAGCGAGCGAGGGCGTGCATGTTGGTTCGAATAGCGTTGTCAGATGGTCGGCCTTCGCCGATGGTGATCAATGCGCGCCACTTAGTGAATCGTGCACCCATGCCGTAGTACTCAGCAAGACGACCACGGAGACCGTCTAAACCTTCAGTGATGAATTCACCGGGTGCACCAGCGAGATCGTGAGTCGAGTTGTCGACTTTGATTCCAGAAAGCACGTCTTTACCGGCAAGAAGTTCGACGAAGCTCTGACCTGAGTCGTCTGACTGACGAATAGTCTCGTCATACATGATCACGCCAGAAATGTAGTCGCTAATATCTGGTGTCTGGAACAGAAGCTGTCGCCACTGTCGTCGTGATTCCGATGTCGACTCGACGTTAATGCTGTCGAGTCGCTTGGTCATAGTTCCGTTGCTTTCGTCAGCAGCGAGAATGCCCTTCTTGCGGGCAACCATCTTCAGTGCAATCGAGTTCAGTTCCGCAGATGCCATGAACAGCGTTCCTTATATTTCAATTCGAATTCGAAAAAGAGTCTTAATTGAATTTACTTCCGAACCGGCGAATCGGCAATAAAATTCAGTTAACTCTCTGTAATCCGAACATGATATTCGGGTATTAACGAAAAAGACCGACTCGCTAAAGCCGGTCTTCTCAATCACAAATCGGTATTCGAATTGCCTACATCGCTCCGTGCTGCTTGAACAGCTGAGCTAGCAGTGCAATTCCTTCGCCGTTCTTTTCAAGAGATTCGAACGCAAAGCACAATCGAGCCATGTTCTTGCCAATTCGACCCGAACCATCTGCTTCGAAGTTGGAACCAGCAACGTAACCAACGCCCTGTTCGAACACTTCATCACGAATGCTAGCGATGTCTGAACCTTCTGGCATCGTCAACCAGACATAACAGCCACCCTCAGGTTTTGACCATGTTGCACCAGATGGTCCAAAGTGCTCTTCGAGTGCGGCAGTCATAGCGTCGCACTTAGCCTGAAGCATTGGATTGAAATTATCTCGGTGAGCATCGAGGTTGTTTCGAAGGTATCCCTCGATAGCCACAGCTGCGAACTGGTTAGGTCCACTTCCCAGCTTGAAACTAAGCGCCCTGCGCATCAGCTCCGAGGAAGCTGTGAAGTAACCGAGTCGAAGACCAGGTGCCAACAACTTCGAGTAGGAAGCTACATAAACAACAATTCCCGAATCATCGAGTGCTCGGAAAGCAGGCTGCACTTCACCCTTGTAGCGAAGGTCAACATAACAATCATCTTCAAGAATAGGCATGCCGTGCTTGTGAGCAATTGCGAGAATCGCCTTGCGTCGCTCAGCAGATATGGTCGAACCCATTGGGTTCTGGTGCTCTGGAATCGTGTACAGATACTTCGGCTTCTCGCCAGCTGCAATCAACGCAGTTACCTGCTTGTCCAGTGCCTCGGGAATAATTCCGCCTTCATCCATAGCAACACCACGGATATCGGCACCGAACCGTCGAAGTTGAGCCGTTGTACCCATGTAAACGAATTCTTCGGCAAGAACCACGTCACCAGGGTTAGTCAAAGCCTGAATCACGAGACCCAGTGCCTCGCCTGATCCATTGGTCAAAGCAATTTCGTCTGGGCTGACGGTGAATCCTCGATCTGTGCGCAGCTTTTCGGCTGTGTACTCACGAAGTTCTAGCGCACCAAGCTGATGCGGGTAATACGCCAGTTCAGCAAGAACTTTCTTGCTGTCAGCATCTACTGCTGTTTGCAGCGACTGGATCAATCCATCAAGTGGAAGAGTCTCGGGAGCAGGATATGCAACAGCAAAGTCATACTTTGCGTGCAGACCTGGGTTCAAAGGAGTATCGACAGATTTCTCTGAATAAAGAGTGTCGTAACTAAACGTGTCCACCATATTTGAAGGTCCCAATCACGGCTCTGCCGCATTCTTGTCATATAAGTCAGGCGGGTGAAGCTTACTGCCGGTTACGCTCAACCGCAAAGCCTTAACGCACTGATTAGCTGATGTACCTTGCGCCAAGTTTCGATATCGGCCACTTTCAGCAAACTCAAATTGATCAGGAGATTCACTTATGCCTGGTGTCGCATTTCACGGAAACAGCGTCGCAGAAGTTGTCGATTTTCCAGACATCGACCCCGGTCCTGAGCAAGTTTTAATCAAATTACGATCATCCGGGCTTTGCGGCTCGGACTTTTCTCGCTACCGAGACGACTCTCCCAATGAACACAATGGTCAACTCATGCGACCGGGCCACGAGCCTTGCGGCGAAGTTGTGGCTCTTGGACCAAACGTGAAGGGTCTTAAGGTTGGTGACCGGATCATCCAGCATCACTACGAAGGTTGCCGAGAGTGTGAGTACTGCCTCACCGGATGGCAGCAGCTTTGCGAAGTAACCGACAAGAAGCTCTACTACGGTGGCTCGATGCACGGTGGACACGGCGATTACATGGTTGCTCACCAATCTACGTGTGTTCCTCTTCCTGACGAAGTTGGCGCATATCTAGCGTGCGGAGCTAGTACAGCGTTCCAAGCCCTAAAGAAGTTGATGTCTCAGGCCGAGATGTGCTCGCAGTATTTGGACAAGGCCCGGTTGGACTCGCAGCGACGATGTTCGGTGCCGAGATGGGCGCAAGAATAATTGCAGTAGACGTATCTGCAGATAGGCTCAAAATGGCCTCGGACTCGGGCGCATGGGCCACTGTCGATGCATCGAACAATGATGCGCCAGAGCAAATAAAAGAGCTAACGCACGGTGATGGAGCTGACGCCAGTCTGGAAGCAGCAGGATTGGCTGTAACCAGAGTGGCAGCTGTCGAATCCACTCGAATCTTTGGTCGAACTTGCCTTGTGGGCGAGGGTGGTGAGGTTACCTTTCAGCCAACGCCGCACATCATTCATAGGCACCTGACATTGATGGGATCTTGGACCTTCTCAACGTTCGGTCTTGCCGAAGCCGCTCGTTTCACTGCAGAAAGAAACGTGCCGTTGGGTTCACTAATCACTTCACGGTCGTCAATTGAAGAAGCTCCGAAGGCATATGAAGAATTCTCTTCAGGAGCGCCAGGAAAGTTCGTTATCAACTGGGATTAAACAGCGTTACGAACTCGAAACTGATCGCAATTCAACAACATACGTGGTGCTTTCCCTCGATGATTTAGGGGATATAGCTCCTCTGATTTTCGATTGAATTTGCTGCCCCCCTTTTAGAATGCCTAGCAAATGGCGTAGAATAGAAGGTCGGTTGAATTGGTAGAGATGCGTACGACCAAGTTCGGGGGCTCCCTGAACGAATTCGCGCTGCATCGCACTTAGTTCTAGTTTCATCTAAAACTTGAGTGTAGACCACCATTCTCAATCGAAGGCTCGCCCCGCAGATTAACGGGACAGGCCATGTGGAAGGCACTAGTACGAATTACCTGAGATTGCGTATCTGTCCGGATATTCGATAAGTCCAGGAACGGGCGAGTAACGCCCGAAAGGAACAACCGTTGGTCCAAAAGCGACGAACATCCCGCGTCAATGACGTTTCAGCAGCCCTTGAGGGCGAAGACGAGTACAAACCCGCCTTCACCCGAATGGAAGGCAATGAAGACGAAGCTAACCAGGTGACGGAAAACGGCGCTACCGCCGTAACCCGTTCTGAACTGGATATGTGGGAAGCAGCCCGAGCATCCGATTCATCTACCAGCATCACGAATGCTCTCCAGAATGAAGTGCAAGAGTCCGAACTCACCGAAGACACCGTAAGGATGTATCTTCGAGAGATTGGTCGAGTTGCCCTTCTTACTGCCGCAGACGAAGTTGTGTTGGCACGAGCAGTTGAGCTTGCTCAGCGACTCGAAGCAATCGAGAAAGAAATTCAGGGCGACATCGAAGTCGGCACACCTGACCCTTTCACTATCATTACAGACGTACTGTCGAAACTTGGCCCAGTAGGCGACACTGCTTCAGCAGTAGCCAAATATCTGGGTCTCGAGACACCAGTTACTCTCAGGCGAGCTTTGGCTGATCCTGAACTTCGTGCACTTGTCGATGGCAAGCGCGAAGACGAATTGATCAACTATCTCTCTGATGCACTCGGTGTTGAGCCAGATGACGCTCACAAACTAGTTGTTGAACTTTCTGTTCTATCCCGCCTGCTTTCAGCAGACATGGGCGATATCCTCGGACTCGACCCGGTTTTGAACGAAATTCCTAACTTGGTCGTTGAGCCATCATTCATCGAAGCGTTACAGCCACTCACTCCCGTACTCAGCGCACATCTAATGCGAGTACGAGAAGAAGGCGAAAAGGCACGACGTCACTTAGGAGAAGCAAACCTTCGACTAGTGGTCAGTGTTGCTAAGAAGCATTTGAACCGTGGACTTTCGATGTTGGATCTCATCCAAGAAGGCAACATTGGTCTGATGCGTGCAATCGAGAAGTTCGACTTCCGCAAGGGATTCAAGTTCTCAACATATGCAACATGGTGGATCCGCCAAGGAATCACCCGAGCTATTGCAGACCAAGCACGAACGATTCGTATTCCTGTTCACGTCGTAGAGACATTGAACAAGATCATGCGAGCACGTCGTGAACTTGGTCAGCAGCTGAACCGAGAACCTAAGGTAGAAGAGCTAGCCGAACGAGTTGAACTCTCGGTCGAGCGTGTATCTGAAATTCTTCAGATGTCACAGGAGCCTGTATCTCTCGAAACACCAATTGGTGAAGACGCAGAGAACGAGCTTGGTGACCTGATTCAGGACAGCTCAGCTCCGGCTCCTGCCGATGTGGCTGCACAGTCTTCCATGCGTGAGCAGGTTGACCGTGTACTCAGTCATCTACAGGATCGAGAACGCCGAGTACTCGAACTTCGATTCGGATTATTCGACGGACGACCTCGAACTCTTGAAGAGATCGGCGGAGAATTGAACCTGACTCGAGAACGTATTCGACAGATCGAGCGCAAGGCTCTTGGCCGACTCCGTGGCGATGCACATGTTGCTGAGCTACGAGAGCTCCTCGCCTAATATCTGATAACTCAGAAATACAAAAAGCCCCGAACTAATAAATAGTTCGGGGCTTTTTCGTTAATATCACTTCGATCTAATCGTTCACCAATTACAAGCCATCTGAGAGATCGAAGTCGCGGGGCGCAGTCACAAGATTCAACCTTGCCTGCCCCAGAAAAGCACGCTGAATCCACAGAGGTAGACGTTCGAGGATTCGCATTGGGGGCGGACCTTTCGCAATCTCTGGCGCATACCAAGCCGAAGCTTTACGTCTAACCCGAAGTTCACTCGAAACTTTAATCGAAACGGGGCGGTTACTCGAAGACTTTAGTGCCGCAGGAAGACTGAACTTTCCATCGGGACCCATGTGACTGATATCACGCCCGCCCATATTCAACATTCGAGAGTTTAGACGCACTACCCAGCGAGGCCACTCAAGCTCGTATAGGCGAATCTTCGCACTCTGCGATTCCATCACGCCTTCAACCGCTAGTGCCGTTGCCCTGTTCACAGCAGCATGATCAGCGTGACCGTAATCACCGTATTGCGAGTGAGTGATTACTATATCGGGATCAAATTCGATCATTCGTCCGCTTATCCGCCCTGCAATATCGCTTATTGGAGCAGCCGACAGACACGCACCAAGTTCACTGCCGGAGGCTGAAGCAGGGCTCGTCGGAGCTTCCGATTCATCAGGCCACATAGCCCCTTCTGAATATCGAAGCGTCTCGACCGCCCCCACCCCGAGGATTTCGCATGCTTTGCGCAATCGCTCCGTTCGTTCATCGCTACCGGGCGCCAAGCACAATACCTTCACCAAATATCCGTCAGTTACCAACTTTGAAATGAGTGCGCCAGCGAGCAGGGTTTCATCATCCGCATGGGCGAACACCATCAAAGCTCTAGCTGAAGCGGAGTCTGGTTGATTCATCAGTTGGTTTCTGACTCAATCTTCATGTCTGACAACCACGATTCCGTCATTCGACGAATCAGTCCTCTTGGATAAACTAGACCTATCGGAAGAAGCGGACTTGAAAATTTCTTTGAATCGGTAACACGACAGCCTTCGCCATTCGAGTCAACCCAAATAGTGCGTATTGCGGTGATCGAATATTTCGTGGATCGCCACTCGATCGAAATTCCACGATCAACCCGAGTAACAGAAACATTGAACGGAACTTCCCTAGAAGCCATCCGAAGCGTGAATCCAAACGCCGCACCTTCAATCAGCACACCCTCGTCAGGTATACCCCGTACCTCTGTACAAACTTTTGACCATTCGGGCCAGTTAGTAGCATCCTCGATTAAGTGCCAAACGTGCTCCCCTGTCGCATCGATATCGATGCTTGAAGACATTTGAAAATTAAAAACTCGTGGAAACAATGTGAAGTTGAATGACTTGCGTTCGTGGCACACTTGGTCAAACTAAGTGTTCGCAGCAATAACGCTGAAGCTGCAATTAACAAATTAGCGCACCACAACGATAACAATGCCCGAGTCGAATGATTCCCCAAATGAAGTGCTCCGAGGCTCAGGCCTGCGAGCTACACCTGCTCGACGCGCAGTGATCGACGTACTCCGCGAGTCGCGCAATCACATGACAGTTATCGAAGTTATCGATGCGTTGGCGCTGGATGGATCAAAATTTGATCAATCAACGGTCTACCGCGTACTCAGCGACTTAGGTGGCGTAGGACTTGTCGCCGAGTCTCGATTGAGCCCAGGCGACACCGTATTCGAATGGATAAGCCAGTCGAACCATCACCATCTTCAGTGCACAAGCTGTGGACGCACGCTTCCGCTCGACGACGAATTGGTTCAGGAATTCATTGCTCAAGTACATGAACGTCACGGATTTCACGTGAACGCTACGCACCTTGTTCTATCTGGCATCGAGCACGACTGTCCTGCAGTCGATCACTCGAACTAAATTAAGCTGAACTTAGTAACTCGCTGACCTTGTCCGGGTTCACCAATCTCAGCGACGTAAATGTTGCCTTTAGAGTCGAACCAACCGCCG
>Ga0302134_10000507_pt1 | contig 16917 bp, 12 predicted proteins | sample CB9_SCM_MG_FD_203123 | JGI IMG/M metagenome (GOLD analysis project Ga0302134, IMG submission 203123) | Marine microbial communities from Western Arctic Ocean, Canada - CB9_SCM | ecosystem: Environmental > Aquatic > Marine > Oceanic | place: Canada: Western Arctic Ocean | collected 2017-09-19
AACCCGCGCGATGCCGCGCAGGAAGCCCAAGATCTCGAGGCGGCGGGAGTTGACCTGATCTGGGTCCCCGAGTTGTACGGCTTCGATGCCATTAGCGCCTTGGGGTTTCTTGCTGCGAAGACCAGCACGATGCAACTCATGTCGGGCATCCTGCCGATTTACTCGCGTACGCCAACGCTCACGGCCATGACCGCGGCCGGACTCGATGCTTTGTCCGAGGGACGTTTCAATTTGGGCCTCGGTGTCTCCGGACCGCAGGTAATCGAAGGCTGGCATGGAGTGAAGTTCGATGCACCCATCGGACGCACACGCGAGATTATGGACATCTGCCGACAGGTCTGGCGTCGTGAAAAGGTAACCATCGACGGCAAGTACTACACGTTGCCGCTCCCCGAAGACCAAGGCACCGGCCTCGGCAAACCGCTCAAGATGATCAACCACATGGTCCGCCCGGATATCCCGATCTACCTGGCCAGCCTGGGCCCCAAGAATGTGGAACTCACCGCTGAGGCTGCCACCGGATGGCTTCCCATCTTTTTCCACCCTGACAAGGCCATGGACATTTGGGGCGAGTCCCTCGAAAAGGGCATGGCGAAGCGCGACGCTTCACTCGGACCCCTCGAGATGATTGCGGGTGGCACGCTTTCCATCTGTGATGAGGACACCGCACAACGTCTGCGTGATCAACAGCGCGGTATCACCGCCCTTTATGTCGGGGGCATGGGGGCCAAGGGCAAGAACTTCTACAACGACATCTTCTGTCGATATGGCTACGAAGATCAGGCCACCAAGATCCAGGAGTTGTATCTTTCCGGTCGGCGCGAGGAAGCCGAAGCGCTCGTTCCGGACGACTTCTTGGCGGCCACCCAGTTGGTCGGTGACGAGGGATTCGTCCGTGATCGCATTGAGTCGTACCGGGCCGCGGGCGTTACCTGGTTGCAGGTGCACCCCGTCGGCGAAAATCGTGTCGAGATGCTCGACAAGGTCAAGAGTTGGGCTGCTTGATGAACCTTCGTATTGCCGACCTATTCAAACTCGATGGCAAGGTTGCTGTGGTTACGGGCGGCTCGCGCGGTATTGGTTACATGATCGCCAGCGGTCTGGTTGCCAACGGCGTAAAGGTGTTCATAACCTCGCGCAAGGCCGACGCCTGCGATGCCGCGGCGCTCGAGTTGGGCGAATTATGTACGTCAGTCCCCGCCGACCTTACAACCGCCGACGGTATCGAAACGGTGCGCAGCGCCGTTTCGGCTGAACACGATGCATTGCACATCTTGGTCAACAATGCTGGTGCCACGTGGGGCGCACCCATCGATGAGTTCCCCGAAATTGGGTTCGACAAAATTCTCGATATCAACGTCAAGGCACCTTTCATGGTGACGCAGGCCTTCTTACCCCTCTTGCGAGCAGCAGGAGACCATGTCGATCCCGCCCGCATCGTGATGGTGGGCTCTATTGACGGCCTGCGAGTATCGCCGATGCCGACGTTCTCCTACTCGGCTTCTAAGGCAGGAATCCATCACATGGGACGCCAGATGGCTCATGCCTTGGTCGGCGATCACATCACGGTCAACTGCATTGCTCCAGGACCATTTGAGTCCGACATGATGGCCTTTGCCCTAAATGACGAAGCAATGCGAGCCGCTGTTGAGGCCGAAGTACCCCGCAAGCGCATCGGCACGCCCGAAGATGTGGCCGGAACGGTGATTTATCTCGCCAGTAGAGCGGGCGCGTACATCACCGGAACAGTCATTGCGATCGACGGCGGTATGGCAACGAAGTAGTAGCGCCCCGGACGAAACATCCGGAGCGCCTACCGTTAGTCGTTGCTTTGCATGTGCGAGCGGCGCGCTTTGCGGTTGGGCCGGCCACCGGGGCCGGAGGACTGGTTGGCCGTGCGGTTGCTGGCCTTGCTGCTACTAGGACTCGAAGGCCGACTGCTGGATCCGGTCGAGCGTTTGCCACGCTCGCCGCCGTCGTACCGATCGGATCGGTTGCGGTCGCCACGTGTTGGGCGATCGCTGCGTTCGGAACGCTCACGACTTTCTGGTCGCTGGTCCCCGGACCGTTCAGGTCGGCTGGCGCTGCTCGACTCGTTGCGGCCGTAGTGTCGTGGCCGTTCTGAGCGTCCGCGACCATCGGATTGTCCGTCGCGGTCATAGCGACTGGATCGTTCCGGCCGCCCGCTGGCTTGGGAGTCACTTCGTTCGTACCGTGTCGATCGTTCGGAACGTCCGCTGTCACCCGATGAGGTGCGGTCGTCGCGGCTGGGACGGTCGGCACGGCTGGAACGCTCGTCACGGTCGTTGCGGTTGTGGCTCTTATTCTTGGGGCCACGGTAGTTGTTACTGCCACGGTCATCGCGGCGACCATTGTGCCCAGATCCACCTTGTCGACCCTGTCGGCCTTGGCCGTTGTCGCCGTATTTCTCCTGGCGGCGCTGAGCAGGGCTCTTCGCTACCAGTTCAGGCGGCTTACCGGGGGTGTGTTCTAACAGCGCATTGACGTTGGGTTCGGTAAATGGCTCGTCCAAACCGGCCTTGTTCTGGAGTTTGCGCATATCTTTCAATTGGGAGCCTTGCACGAACGAAACCACGACACCGCCGAGGCCAGCACGAGCGGTTCGTCCGGAGCGGTGGACGTAGTCCTTGTGATCAGCAGGGGGGTCGAAGTGCACAACGGAGGCAACGGCGTCGACATGGATACCGCGGGCGGCCACATCGGTAGCGACCAGGACTTGCGCCTGGTTGCCGGTGAACTCGTCGAGGGCGCGGGTGCGCTGTCCTTGACTGCGGCCACCGTGGATGGCTACGGCCTTCACGCCTAGTTTTACGAGACGCTTAGCAAGGCGGTCTGATCCGTGCCGGGTGCGGCAAAACACGATCGATGGCCACGCGGCATTGACGATGTCTGCGGTGAGTTGGGTGCGTTCGTCTTGGCTCGTCTTCCAAAACACGTGGTGGGCCACCGTAATGTCCGGGGTCGCTTCACCGATTTCGTGTTTGACTGGGTTGTTTTGATAATCGCGTGTGAGCTTGGCCACGTCACCGTCGAGGGTGGCCGAGAAAAGTAGGGTCTGACGGTTGCGGTCGCATTTGTCGAGCAGGCGGCGTACAGCGGGCATGAAGCCCATGTCGGCCATACGGTCGGCTTCGTCGAGCACAACTTTGTTGACATCGGAAAGACTGACGTCGCCGCGGTCGATGAGGTCTTCAAGGCGACCCGGGCAGGCCACAAGAATGTCGACGCCACGTCGGAGGTCCTTTAGCTGCGGGCCGTAGCCAACGCCGCCATAGACCACGCTGACGCGAACTCGACCAGCGAATGTGCGGAGTTCTTTACTGATTTGATCAGCTAATTCTCGGGTGGGGGCCAAGATAAGGGCTTTGGGAGCCTTGGGGTGGGCAACGTCGACGCTGGCAACCAAGGGGATGCCGAAGGCGAGCGTTTTACCTGAGCCGGTTGGGGCTCGCCCGAGGACGTCGCGCCCGTCGAGGGAGTCTTTGATAGTGGCGACTTGAATTTCGAATGGTTCGGTGATGTCGCGTGCTGCGAGTGCATCAACGATGTCGGAGGGGACGCCAAGGGAGGCGAAGGTGGTGGTCATGGTGGGTTTCCTAGCGCGCGTTGCGCGCGGTGTTTTAGGGGGAGAGATCTCACATTTCGGTGAGAAAGGGTTTGGATTCTTGTGGGGATGGTTCGCATCAGCCGAAGAATCTAAAGCCAGTCTGCAAACCCACCATTCGGAAAACCCGAACGGAGCAGAATTTAGTGTAGCGGGGGAGTGGCCGCGGACAACGGACTATGCCTACCGTCACCCCCCACCACCACTTCTCGTTCTCGGTGTGTCAGAGATGCGCAGCGCATCTCTGACACACCGAGAACGAGCTACCACGTGATTTTTTGGCAGCCTTCGTGGGTATCGGGTTCGATCTGGAATGTTCCGTGGGTGATGTGATAACGCTGAGCTAGTAAGGCTCGGGCCTGATCTAGTACGCCGTGGGTGTCCGCCGACAACGTCGTAACCAGGTGAGCGGATGCTGCGTCCATTTCCGAAGTCAATGTCCATACGTGCAAGTCGTGAACGTCGACCACACCCTCTATTGATTCAAGGCGCATCAAGAGATCACCCACGTCGATATGGGCGGGAGCAGCCTGAAGCAAGATCCGGACGGCCCGCTGGCCAAGTCGCCACGTGCGCGGCAAGATCCAAATACCGATGAGTGCCGCAATGAGTGGGTCAACCCAAGTCCACCCAAAGGTAATGAGTAAGAGGCCAGCAACTATTACCCCGGCCGAGCCCACGGTGTCGGCCAGGACTTCTAAATAGGCGCCCTCGACATTGAGTGATTCCTTGGCGCCTTCCTTCAACAACAGGAAGGCGATGATGTTGACCACAAGCCCGATGGTGGCCACGATTAACATCGGTGTACCGAGAACCTCGGGGTCATCGAAAATTCGGGTGGTCGCTTCGTAAAGCACCCAAATCGCGACTGCGAACAACAACAATGCGTTGACAAAGGCCGCCAAAATCTCGAGTCGGTAGAGGCCAAACGTATGCCCTGACACGTTCGCGTTTTTGGTTTCGAAGCGGGACGCTAATTGGATTGCGGCCAGGGCCATGCCCAGGCCGACGACGTCGGTGAGCATGTGGCCAGCATCAGACAGCAAAGCCAGCGAATTGGTAGCAAAACCGGCGATGGCCTCAATGACGAAGAACGTTGCGATAAGTACGAAGGCATAGGTGAGTGGTCGAACATGTCGAGCGCTAGCGGTGGCCAACGATGGTCCGTGACTATGCCCGTCACTACGGTCGTGTCCCATTAGCCGTGGTCGGTTCCGTGGGAGAGGTGCTCCCGGCACAGGTCTAACGTCATGCGTACGTGGGTGTCATCGAGTCGGTAGTAGATGTTTCGGCCGTCGCGCCGATTGCGGACGACGCCAGCGGACCGTAAGAGACGCAGAGCCTGCGATACTTTCGTCTCGGTCGTTGCAACTGCCGAGGCGATATCGCAGACGCAAAGTTCGCCCGCCTCAAGAATCGCGTACAGAATCCGAACTCGCGTCGGGTCTCCTAACAGTCGAAAGAGCCCAGCAAGATCGGCAGCCTCATCTAGCGAGACGGACGGAGGGGAGAGGTCGGGGTTCGGATTGTCGGATTGGCGCGGCGTTTCGCGTTGTTCGCATGAGGGGCGATGCGATGGGAGCGCAGCGTCGGAAGCGCCGTTTGTGGATACCTGCATAGGTATGAAGGTATTGTGAAACACTTAAGTTGGCAACGTGAAGTTTCGTATTGTTCACAAATTGCCCGTTCCCTGACCATTGTGTCGTTCTGGGTGTGCTGGCAGTGCGGTACGCACTGCCAGCACACCCAGAACTAGAAAATGTGGGGGAGGAAGCGTCCGGCCCTGGCCATGTAGGGCCACCCAGCGAGGCGTAGCCGGCTAGTTAGAAGGTTCTATCGACTTGGGACTAGTGAGCGCTGACGTGTCCGGTGGTGCGCATGTGGAGATTTTCGGCATGGCGATTCAGACCAATTAGGACGGCATCAATATCGCGGTCCGCGAACTTGGCAACAACAGCATCGAGAGCGGCTACCGCGGAGGTATCCCAGATTCGAGCTTCGCTAAGATCAATCTCGACTCGCTTGACCTTGACGGAGTCGTAATGGAACGCCCCAACCAGTTGGTTTGTCGAGGCGAAGAATAGTTCCCCAGTAACGGCGTAAAGCCGCTCGGTGTTGTCGGGGTCGACGACGCTTGTGACCTTGACAATTCCCGACACGTGCCGGGCGAAGAAGATTGCGGAGAGAACCACTCCAGCAGCCACGCCGTAGGCGAGGTTGTGGGTGATTACCACAATCCCAACGGTCGAGGTCATTACCGCAGTCTCCGTTCGAGGGGTGTGCTTGAGCGTAGGTATCTTGACGCTGCGCCAATTAAACGTGCCGATCGACACCATGATCATGACCGCTACCAGCGCAGCCATCGGGATCTGGGCAACGAGATCGCCAAGTCCAATCACCATGATCAGAAGGAAAACTCCGGAGGCGAGCGTCGACAGTCGACCGCGACCGCCGGTGCGGTAGTTGATCATTGACTGCCCAATCATGGCGCACCCGGCCATACCACCAAAAAATCCTGTGGCGATATTGGCGACCCCTTGGCCGCGTGATTCGAGATTCTTGTCTGATGGAGTGTCGGTGAGATCGTCAAGCAACTGGGCAGTGAGCAGTGATTCCAAGATGCCCACCAACGCCAAGGTAATCGAGTACGGAAGGATGATCTTCAGCGTTTCAAAGGTGAACGGAACATCGGGAAGACTGAGACCGGGAAGGGCATCGGGCAGTTCTCCCATGTCGCCGACAGTGGGAAGGGCAAGGTTCCAGGTCATTGCCGCAGCAGCTAGCAACACAATTGCAACCAACGGTGAGGGGATAGCTTTGGTGAGGCGCGGCAGGCCGTAGATCACCAACAGACCAATGGCGATGAAGGCCAGGTTGAGGGGCAGTTGGTTGCTGTCGACGCCTTCATCGGTGAGAAAGATGTGCGGGATCTGCGCTAAGAAGATCAAGATGGCCAGCGCATTGACAAATCCGACCATGACGGTTCGGGGGACGAAGCGCATCAGTTCGCCAATTCCCAACCAACCAAACCCCATTTGGAGAATCCCGGCCAAAATGGTGGCCGCAAACAAAAAGGCCACCCCGTGTTCTTCGACGAGTGGCACAATGACGAGCGCCATGGCACCAGTAGCCGCTGAGATCATGCCGGATCGCCCGCCGGCAAATGCGATAATTATGGCGATAGAAAACGATGCGTAGAGTCCGACTTTGGGGTCGACGCCGGCGATGATTGAGAACGAAATCGCCTCAGGAATGAGTGCCAGCGCTACGACGAGGCCCGATAGGAGGTCGGCGCGAGGGTTCGCAAACCACTCGTCGCGCAGTGCGGTAAAGCGCGAGGGCGCGGCCGGGGAAACGAGTTGAGCAGAGTTCATGCAGAGACTTACGTGGGGGGAATTGGCAGCGATGGTCAATCGCAGTACGCAATCCCGCCATAAAAGGAGGTCCGCGCCAGCGGACCACGATACGCGCAAAACAGGCTACTGCCACGGTGAACTTCGCCAAAGCAACCGATTCGCCAGACTACTCGTCGCAAAAAATGACAAAAGCGCTGGTCAGGCATTTGTAATGTCTGGCCAGCGCTTGCTTGTGTGTACGCCCCCTGGGACTTGAACCCAGAACCTGCAGATTAAGAGTCTGATGCTCTGCCAATTGAGCTAGAGGCGCATATGTATCATCCAGGCTAACCAAGGATTAGTCGGATGAGTTGGGGTGACCGACGGGATTTGAACCCGCGACATTCGCGACCACAACGCGATGCTCTAACCGGACTGAGCTACGATCACCAAGAATTCACAAGCATAGAGCACCCGGTACCAGTAGCCACCCGAATATTTGTCGTCTCGCCTGCGTTTCAGACGTACGCTTGGCATCTTGCGCACGTAGCTCAGCTGGATAGAGCATCGGACTTCTAATCCGACGGTCGCAGGTTCGAATCCTGCCGTGCGCGCTTCTGTTTGATCTCCTTAGCACTACCGATTTGATCTTGGCTACGTCTATTGTTTTTGTGGCGGCCATCATTCAAGGTTCGGCGGGCATCGGGTACGCCATTACGACCGCACCGCTTCTACGGATTATCGTTCCTGAAGCGGTTCCCGTGGCAGTGATGGTGTCGGCGTTGGCGGTGGGGTTGCTAATGATTCTCCGGGAACGAACAGCTTTGAGCCTTTCCGGCGCGGGCTGGGTGATGGCCGGCCGCATCCCCGGGGCGTTCATTGGCGCCGCGTTGCTTGCAGTATTGCCAGCAACGGTTCTCGATGTGTGCATTGGGATAGCTGTGCTCCTTGCCGTGCTGGTCATGGCTCAGGGGGTGGGGATTCCGTTCACTACGAGATCACAGTTTCTTACCGGTGTTGTAAGTGGGACGACTGGCACGGCAACCGCTATTGGGGGACCACCATTGGCTATGTTGTACCGCGAACGTCAGGGCCCCGAGTTGCGGTCGACCCTCGCGGCCATCATATTTGTGGGCCTCGTTATCAACTTGGTCACGTTGGCCGTTAGTGGCCAGATTAGCGGGGACGAAGTCAGACTTGGTTTGCTTTTAGCGCCTGGAGCGATCGCTGGGTTCTTCGTGAGTTCGTTTACGCGCCAGTTTCTCGATGGCGGTCAACTCAAGGTCGCTTTGCTTGTCGTATCGAGCGGGGCGGCCCTGTCGTTGCTGGCCCAAACGATTCTGTAGAAACTTCAGAAAATGCGACCGGATGGCAACTTGTACGTTTCTTGAGAACGAACATTTGGGAATAACCGAACATTCTCATAAGATTGGAACTTATTATGAGTTCTTCTGCCATAGATACCACCATTTTTGGCCACCGCTTACGGCATTTGCGACGCCAGCGCGGCCTCACCCTTGACCAACTCGGAGCACTCGTTGGCAAACCGGGTCCCTACCTCTCTCAACTGGAGAACGGGCATACAGAGCCAAAGCTCTCGTTGCTGGGTGAGCTAGCCCAGGCGGTGGGTGTGTCTTTGGCAGAACTAATCGATCCAACGGCACCCACTCGCCGAGCCGAACTTGAAATCGCGGTGGGTAGGGCCCAGGAAGATCCCGCCTATGGGGCCTTGGGGCTTCGTCACTACAAGCCCAGCGCTAAAACGAAGGACGAGGCGCTTGAACACATGGTGGCGCTTTACGAAGCTTGGCGCGGTGCAGCAATCGCCGCGTCGGGTGGCGACCCGATGCGGGCCGCCAATGTGAAGCTGCGTCACGAAATGACCGACCGCGACAACTACTTTGGTGATATCGAAGCCGCGGCAGGCGAGGTGCTACGTGCGGTGGGCTACTCCGGTCAAGGGCCACTGTCGGAACGTCACATCCTCGACGCGATTGATCACTTTGGATTCAGTGTTCAACGTGTGCAGGACTTACCTCCATCGAGTCGGTCGATTACCGATCTCCACGAACGCGTAATCTACATCCCTCAACGTGATGCACTAACGACACGGGCTATGCGCTCTGTTGTACTTTCGACTCTGGGGCACTTCGCGTTGGGTCACGAAGATCCGACATCAATCGATGAATACCTGCGACACCGCATCGAATCCAACTACTTCGCTGGTGCGGTACTAGCACCCGAAGCGCCTGTTGTTCAGTTCCTTCGGGCCGCTAAGAAGGAAAAGGACATCTCTGCCGAAGACATCAAGGATCTCTTCTACATCGGCTACGAGATGGCTGCGCACCGCGTCACGAACCTCATTACGCGTCATCTAGATATTCCGGTGCACTTCATTCGGACTGACAACGAAGGAATTATCTGGAAAGCGTACGAGAACAGTGGGGTGCCTTTTCCATCCCATCCCGATGGCACCCTTGAAGGTCAACGTGTTCCGATTACCTGGGGTCCACGGCAGGCCTTCATGGCGGACGACACTTTTACGCTGCACTCGCAATACACCCACACGTTGTCCGGTGCTTACTGGTGTGTCACCCACGTAGAGACCACGAGTACGCCCTATTCGGCCATTACCTTAGGGACTACCGAGGACCAGGCGCAGTACTTCCGTGGTCACGACACCGAGCGCCGCTTTGTTGCCCCCGCACGCGATCCGCAGGCGGCGCAACGCGAAGAGCGTCTCCGCTCACTCGCAGGACGAGTTTGGCCTTCCGGGCGCGACCGTCGCTTTGTTGTGGCTCAAACCGTCGGGCTCAGCGGTGAGCGAACATTTCCGGGGGTCGACATGGACGATGTGGCCGATTTCATGGAGCGCCACGACGTGTAGTTGTAGCCGCACCTGGTCAGGGACTGCTCTCAACCACAGCCATAGCCATTGCAAAATGCATGGCAACGCCGGCGGGCATGGCGGCCTCATTGAGCCGCATGAGGTTCGAATGAACCGGAGCTGCCTCAAAGAAGTTCTCGATATCGGGCGGACAGACCCCCAGAAATCCCATCGCTCCCGGCACTTTCTGAAGAACATAGCTCCAGTCTTCGGCTCCCATCACGGGCGTCGGCATGGGAATGAAATGGTCTGGACCCAGTGTCTGGTCGGCGATCTGACTCATGAGTGCGAACTGCTCGGGGTTGTTAACGGTCACGGGGTAACCGCGCTCAATATGGATCTTGCATCCGCAGTCGTGCGCACTAGCGATATGGGAGGCAACTCGTTCAATTCCGGTGTGGAGTTTCTCGCGACTGTTCTCGTCCACTGAACGAATGGTTCCTTCGATCCGGGCGGTCTCGGGGATCACGTTCCTGGTGGTGCCAGCGTGAAGGTTGGCAACCGTAACTACGCCTGGGGCGAAGGTGTCGATAGTCCGGGTAACCATGGTTTGAAAGTTGGTGACGATCTCAGCCGCCGCGGGAATTGGGTCGGTGCACTGGTGTGGAGCGCTGGCGTGACCGCCGCGCCCCAGGACGGTGATGTCAAATTCGTCGGCACTCGCCATTAGTGGACCGGCCTTGCTGGCTATAAACCCGGCTGGCAGATTGGGAGTGACATGAATAGCAAACGCTCGGTCGACGCCCTCAAGTACGCCTTCATCGATCATGTGACGGGCACCGTGGAATCCTTCTTCGCCGGGCTGGAACATGAGCCTGACGTTGCCCGGTAGTTCGTTTCGATGTTCACTCAAGAGTCGCGCCGCGCCGAGCAACATGGCGACATGGGCATCGTGGCCACACGCATGCATCTTGCCATCGGTCGTCGACGCAAAGTCGACCGGTGAGTCTTCTTGCAATGGGAGAGCATCACTGTCGGCCCGCAGGAGGACAGTTGGGCCGTCGTGTGGGCTTTCGATATCTGCTACGACGGAGGTGAGCGCAGCGCCGGTGGTGATCGAGAAACCGAGTCCGGACAGTCCTTCGAGGATCACTCCCTGGGTTCGAGAGTTATCGAGTCCGAGTTCAGGGTTGGCATGAATGTCGCGACGGACCGCAACTATGTCGTCCAATAATCCGGTGGCAGCATCGAGGAAGGGCGTGTTGGTCATGGTCAAATAGTGACATGTTCGTGGTCGGGTGGCTACATATCTCGACCGGTTTCACTGTTGGACAGGTTTTCGACCAAAGTGGTAGGTAAAGATGTCTGAACGCAACCCGCAGATAAGAAGGAACTGATGGACGACGCGAAGTTTGACCTTACGGGGCGCGTTGCGTTAGTTACCGGGGGTTCACGCGGAATCGGCAAAGCGACCGCGGCGCGTCTGGCCAATGCTGGGGCCAAAGTGATGATCAGCAGCCGTACAGCCGAGACTTGCGAACAGGCCGCGAACGAAATTGGCCATGGCTGTCAGTGGCGTGCCGCAAATGTTGGCAATAGTGAACAAGCCGAACAAGTAGTTGACGCCACGATCGAGGCATTCGGCGGAGTCGACATCTTGATTAACAACGCGGCGACCAACCCTTATGCCGGGCCCGTCATTGACGCCGATATTCCGCGGTGGGACAAGACCTTGCAGGTCAACCTGACTGCACCGTTGGTGTGGACGCAGCTCGCCTGGCACAAATACATGAAGTCCAAGGGTGGGGCGGTCGTCAACGTGGCATCGGTCGGCGGCTTTTTGACCAGTAAGCACATCGGCAGCTACAACATCACAAAAACGGCGCTTATGCAGCTCACTCGTCAGCTTGCCGCCGAGCTCTCACCGCACGTGCGGGTCAACGCAGTGGCCCCCGGGATTGTCAAAACCGATTTCGCCAAATTCCTGTGGGAAGGCGATAAGGAAATTAAGGCGGCGGCAAATTATCCCCTGAATCGACTCGGCGAAGTCGATGACATAGCACTCGCAATCTTGTTCCTCGCATCCGATGCGTCGAGCTGGATCACTGGACAGACACATGTTCTCGACGGTGGCGGAATGATCAAATTTGGAGAGGAACTCTAATGGCAGCACATCCACTGAACATCGACGATTTCGACGGGGAGATGTACCAACTCGCTATGAGCGAGGAGGCTCGACCGTTGCTGGCGAAGGTCAAGGCTTTCATCGCTGATGAAGTAGAACCCGTAACCGAGGAGTACTTCCGTCTTGGCGAGGGTCGTGCTGAGCGATTTAGTCATGGTGAAGGTCAACTCGACCTTCTCGATGGGCTCAAAGGTAAGGCCCGAGAGGCCGGACTTTGGAACTTCTTCCTCCCCGATGCCGAAACCGGCGAGGGTTTGTCGAACCTCGATTATGCCTATATCGCACAGGAACTCGGGAAGAACCTCATTGCATCTGAGGTACTCAACTGCGCGGCACCTGACACCGGCAACATGGAGGTTCTCGAACGGGTTGGGACCCCGGAGCAAAAGAAGCAATGGCTTGAACCGTTGCTTAACGGCGAGATTCGCTCGGCCTTTGCTATGACTGAGCCGAACATGGCTAGCTCTGATGCCAAGAACATTTCGACTACAGCGGTGCTCGATGGCGACGAATGGATTATCAACGGAGAAAAGTTCTACGCATCCGGTGCTGGCGACCCACGATGCAAGATCATGATTGTCATGGTCCGCACAAATCCGGACGCGGCGCCGCATCTTCAGCAGTCACAAATCCTGGTTCCTATGGACACACCCGGAGTTGACGTTGCCGGGGCAATGCATGTGTTCGGTGAGGACGATGCGCCCCATGGCCACATGCACATCAAGTTCGAAGATGTCCATGTGCCGGCAGCTAACATGTTGCTCGGTGCCGGTCGCGGCTTCGAAATCTCCCAGCTTCGTTTGGGCCCAGGCCGAATTCACCATTGCATGCGTTCGATTGGAGCAGCTGAAAAGGCGCTCGACATGATGGTGCAGCGTGGTTTGTCACGCGAAGCCTTTGGCCGTCCGCTGGTCAAGCTGGGCAAGAACGCCGAAGTCATTTCTCGGGCACGGATTGAAATAGAAGCCATGCGACTCATGGTCCTACGAGCGGCTCGGGCTATGGACCTTCTTGGCAATGCCGATGCTCGTGTTTGGGTAAGCGCAGTGAAAGCAATGGTGCCCGAGCGCGTGTGCGTCATCATCGACCAGGCCATTCAAATGCATGGTGCTACCGGTGTATCCCAGTGGACGCCACTGGCTCGTATGTATTGCAATATTCGTACGCTTCGTATTGCCGATGGCCCCGACGAGGTGCATCACATGGTCGTTGGTCGGGCCGAAATTGCTCGCCACAGTGCCACGCAGGACGGCGGGCTCATCGACGCTCCTCGCAACTAGCGACGCTCTATCGGCGGGGTTAGCTAGCCGCGTTGATTGCGTTCCATACGGTCATTGGTGTCAATGGCATGTCGATGTGTTTTACACCAAGGTGCGACACGGCATCAATGACCGCATTTTGGATGGCGGGAGTTGAACCGATAGTGCCGGACTCGCCAATTCCCTTCGCCCCAATGGGGTTACGGAATGTTGGTGTCTCGGTGTTGCTGGTTTCAAATGAGCACAACTCGGCCGCGGATGGAATTGCGTAGTCGGCCAGATTGGCCGTGATGGGGTTGCCCAACTCGTCGTGTTTCACGACCTCGTATAAGGCCTGAGCAGCTCCTTGGGCAATGCCGCCGTGCTGTTGGCCTTGGACCAACATTGGGTTGAGAATTTGTCCGCAGTCGTCCACAGCAACGTGACGTAACATTTTTACCTGACCGGTTTCGGTGTCGACTTCGACTACGGAGATGTGAGCTCCAAAGGGGAAGGTGGCGTCGGTTCCGTCGAAGTCAAGTTCGTGGTCGAGACCCGCTTCCATGCCATCGGGAAGATTGGGTCCTTCGGCTGCGGTGGCAAGTGCGCCCCAGCTCAACACGTTGGACGGCACACCTGCGACGTGGAGACCACCTTCGCCTTTGACGATGTCGTCGGCGCTGGCTTCGAGTAGGTGCGCAGCAAGCTGCTTGGCCTTATCGAGTACGGTCTCGCTGGCTACGTGAACGGCTGAGCCAGCGGTCTGTAACGAACGGGAGCCGAGTGTTCCGGTTCCTCGAGGGATCTCGTCGGTGTCGGACTGGACAAGAGTGATGTCCTCCATAGGAATGCCGAGCATGTCCGACACAATCATGGTGAATGCGGTTTCGTGACCCTGGCCGTGAGAACTGGTTCCGACGTAGGCGTTAGCTTTGCCGTCGGCGAGCACTTCGACCCTGCCGTACTCGACGTGCAGGCCGGCCGGGGCAGTTACCTCAACATAAGCCGACACGCCAATACCAATCTGGCTGACATCGCCCGAAGCGCGGCGTTCGGCTTGCATGGCAAGTAGGCCTTCGTAGTCGGCGGCCGTAACCACAGCGTCGAGAGATGCTTCGTATTCGCCGGTGTCGTAGTTGGCGCCACCTGCGGTGGTAAGCGGGAATGCCTCGGGCTGAAGGAAGTTCTTGCGACGTATCGCCACCGGGTCTATGCCCAATTCGTCGGCAGCGAGATCGAGGATGCGCTCGACGACCTGAGTGGCTTCGGGCCGGCCGGCGCCGCGATATGCGCCGATTGGGGTGGTGTTTGTTAAGGCGCAGACGGCGTTGAATTTCACAACCGGCATGTCGTAGACGGCCTGGATCATGGTCTGCGTGAACAAGGTCAAGATGCCGCCAATGCCAGGGTAGGCTCCGGCATCAGCGAGTACATCGACGTCGATGCCTACGATGGTTCCGTCGCTCTTAAGTCCGAGCTTGGCGGTAAGCGTCATCGCTCGCCCTTGCACCATTGCGACCATATTTTCGCTGCGGGCCTCGGTCCACTTAACCGGCTGGGATAGCGAACGGGCCGCGGCGCATGTTATGAGGTACTCGGCGTAAAGTCCGGCCTTGGGGCCGAACCCGCCGCCCACTGCGGGAGCGATGATGCGGACGTCGGCAATGTCCATTCCCAGGAGGCCGGCGATTGGTTCGCGCAACGCAATTGGCGTCTGGCTGGAGACATAAACAGTGATTGAGTCGCCGTCGGGGAGAACAAGCGCACCGTTGGGTTCAATAGGAACACCGGCCAAGCGCTGGCTCTCCATGGTGAGTTCGGTGATGTGGTCGGCCCCCGCCATTGGGTCGGGGTCGCCGTCTTCGTGGCCAATGGCTGTGGCGAAGCACACGTTGGAGCCATGTTCGGCAAAGAGCAGAGGGGCGCCGTCGGCGATGGCCGCGGCTGGTCCGATGACAGGCTGGGTTGGTTCGATGTCGGCAAAAACAAGCTCGGCTCCATCGGCGGCTTGCTCAGCGGTCTCGGCGACCACAGCGGCGACGATGTCGCCGACGAATCGGACTTGACCCACGGCCAATGGCGGCCGACCCAGTGTGTCGGGGATTAAAGGAAAACCAGCAAAGGACGGAATGCTCAATGAGTCAGCAGTGAAGACGGCAATGACGCCAGGAGAGCGCTGGGCATCCTCGATGTCGATCGATGTGATTGTGCCGGCGGCAATCGTTGAACGAACAAAGTGCACGTGTCCGACACCTGTTATGTCGAGATCGTCGGTGTACCTGTCGATGCCTTGCAACAAGCTGTTGTCTTCGCGTCGCAGTACGGCATTGCCAAGAATCGAACCCTCTACAGCCATGGATAGCTCCCCTGAAATTTTATTGGACTACGAGGATTGTGACACGAAATACCTTGCGAGGTCAGATCGATCGGCCAAATTTTGTGCAGCGGCTCGTCGTTATGGGTTTGTTGGCCAGTTTTGTGGCTTCTATAACGCGGCAAAAACCCAGGTCCGATGTTTGATCCTGGTCAATTGGAACTTGGTCGAGTCGCCGTTGACCGGGTGCGTGGGTGCGTGGAGCGGGTGACGAGAATCGAACTCGCATAGCCAGCTTGGAAGGCTGGGGTTCTAGCCATTGAACTACACCCGCTAGAAGCAACATCGTAGCGGTGCGACCGCGATAACCAGTGTGGGAATTCGCGCAAGTTCGAGGACGGGCACCGACTAATGTGGCGTTACACTTCGCCGGGTGAATAGCTCCGTTATTGAAGTAGAAGAAAACATAGTCAAGGTCACCGTCGAGGTGCCCGAGACCGATCTGGCAGGCGCCATTGAGGTGGCCTTCAAGAAGATCGCCAAAGAAGTCAATCTTCCTGGGTTCCGCCCGGGCAAGGTGCCACGTCGGGTACTCGAAGCGCGTTTTGGCACATCATTCGCTCGCGGTGAGGCGCTCAACGATGCGCTGCCCGAGTTCTATGTTCAGGCCGTACGGGACAACGAGATCGATGTCATTGGCGCTCCTGATTTCGAAATTGTCGAAGGTGAAGAAGAAGGCGACATCGTCTTCGAGGCACTTGTAGAGACCCGGCCACTTACTGTGGTTGAGGGGTACCAAGCCCTCGAGGTCGAAATATCTAGTCCGTTGGTTTCCGACGCTGACGTGCAAGAGCACATCGATTCTATGCGAGGCCAGTACGGCGAACTAGCCACAGTCGAGCGCGCTGCTATCAAGGGCGACCACGTCACGATCGATATCTCCGCTGTTCAAGGCGAAGAGGACGTCAGCGGCTTAACCGCCGAGGACTACACCTACGAACTCGGTTCCGGTGGCATCGTTCCTGAGATCGACGAGGCCCTCACGGGGTCCAGCGCAGGCGACGATCTCACATTCGACGCCGAACATCCGGACCCAGAGCAAGACGAGGGCCTTACCTTCACGGTCAAGGTCAAAGAGGTCCAAGAAAAGGTTCTGCCTGACCTTGACGACGAGTTCGTCGCTGAGGCGTCCGAATTCGAAACCGTCGCTGAACTCACCAAAGATGTCACGAGCCGTCTGGAATCCGGCAAGCGCAACCAGGCCGCTTCTCTGGCCAGCGAACGTACCAGCCGGGCACTCGCTGCTCTCGTCGATGGTGATGTACCCCAGCCTCTTATCGATCACGAGGTGCAAAACCGTTTGCAAAACCTCGTGATGCAACTTGCTCAACAG